>JAEEGK010009322.1_pt1 | contig 22943 bp, 4 predicted proteins | sample 8958771 | NCBI WGS metagenome assembly JAEEGK01 (sample SAMN16246547, study PRJNA631951) | gut metagenome | biome: gut microbiome; feature: rumen; material: SC-attached | host: Bos | place: Iran: Karaj | collected 2018-10 | reverse complement strand
TCGTCGATAATCATGTAAGGTGCAAATTCGGTGGCCGCTTCGTTTTCGGAGGTCTTTCCACGGATGGTATTCAAAAGTTCTTCGAGCGATTCCTTGCCGCGTTTAGCCGCCTTGCCGGCTTCCTGGATGAACATGTATGCCTGGCTATCCTTGTCGAGCACTTCGAGGGCCAAATCGCAGAATCCGATTTGCGAACCGAGGATGTTGTTGTAGTCGTGCGCAAAGCCTCCGCAGATGGTGCCCAGTTCTTCGAGCCTGGAGTGGATGTGCTTTTGTTCCTGCAACATGTCTCGTTCTTTTTCAAGGCGCATTTCTTTGGTGATGTCGATTTTGATACCGATTATTTTGTATGGCTTTTGCTGTGCGATAATCGGAATGAACATGTTGTTGAAAATCGAAATATCCTTGGCTTTCCCTTCGCGAACAGCTTTGTTGTAGTCGTCTTGCTTTAAGATTTCGACGGTTTCCCCTTCATCTAGGAAGTTTTTACTTGATTTAATAATTTGTTCGTAAGAAATGAAACTCTGCGGCTCACCCGTATTTCTGGCCAGGAGTTCTTGCGGAAGAATCTTGTCGTCGGGTTCCGATGTCTGCAAAAGGTTTCCGCGTTCCTTGATGTCGTTCTGGTTCTGCGTCATGAATACGCCTTGCTCGTTCTTGGACCAGAAACGGAAGGGAAGGGTGCTGATGAGCGTGTCTAGGAAACTTTTACTCTCATCGACTTTCTTTTTCCAAATGTTGAGGCGTTCTTGATAGCGAATCTGGTCTAGCTGATATTCCTTGAACTGTTCGTCGCGGCTTTTTATTATTTGCTGATAATGCAGGGTGTTGGAAACATCGCTAAAAAACAAGACGTTGTAGTTTGTCGTTAATGATTGACGGACTTGGAATATCGTAGCGTTGAAAATGTGGTCTTCGTTGTCGATGTTGACTTTTATTTTGTTGTAGGTCGCCTCGCGCATGGGGTCTGAAATTTGCGAGAATATCGATGATACTTTTTTATTGAAAATGTTTTCTTGGGTCGTATGAAGAATACTCAATGCCGCCGCGTTTGCATAGGTAATGTAGCCTTTGGAATTGAAATAGAGCAGACCGTCGGTCATTTTCTCCCTAAGTTTTTCCATAAACCACGATGTACTTTTGTTCTTGAACGAGATGGATGTGAAATATTGACCGCAAAGAATCGCCTGGAATATGGCGATAAATGAGGACCATTTCATGAACTGGTTGTAATCGTTGAATTTAGATGCAACCGGGATGACAAAGTCGAAGAGAACGGCCACTAACGAGAAAAATGAAAATGACCCCAGCATGTAGGTACTGACTTGATGTGGCAGCGACGTGTCGCTGGATTGTACGATGCTGCGGAGTAGGATATATCCGGTAACAATCAGACAAGGAATGACGAATATGCAGAAGAGTAATGTGTAAAAGAAGAATACCGGTCTTTGTGCAAATGGCTTGTAGCCTAAAATATCGAAACTCGCAATGTAAGACGGATCCTTGATGAAAATGATGGTCGATATTATGACGGCTAGGGCTCCGAATATATTCATGAGCTTCCAGGCGCCTTTTCGCTTGATGTTGAGGCTGATTTCTGCGGTATGCTGGATGGCGTTTCCTAGCTGAATCCAACTGAGTGCCGCGACACAGAAGATGATTTGCCTTGCGGTATAAGCACTTGTGCCGACGACATAGCTGTCTCCGCTAAAGAAGATGTTGCCAATAAGGTTGCTCGCTTGCCAGTAGATGCTGATGATGACCAACTGGTGTATCGAGCGGGGGAGCTGCTTGACGGATGTCTTTTGGCCAAGCATTATAGGAAAATAGCATACGATTATCAACGCTAAGATTGAAAGCGCGATAATGTAGGGCGAGTTTGTGAAAAGACTCTCTTGCATGTTTTCCTATCTCGGTGCCGTCCCTTTTACTTTGTCCTCTTTATACCGAAGATCTTTTTCTGCTCAAATGAAGTTTTCGAGGAGAAGTTCTTGGCAATCTTTGGATCGTCCTTTACTTCGGGGTTGTTCATGTTGGGCGAGAATGTCGCTTCGATTTCAGCTTTGTAGATGTAAGCGCCTGTGCCAACGGCTCTGTCTTCTTTGGAACGTAGTCCAGAGGGCGACTTGTTAGCCCATTCGATGATAAATTCGACATGGTTGTTGGGCATGAGGTAAATCTTCGGATCTACATTGAAGGACTGATGGAAACGGTTGACGAAGTTGCCGAGGTTCGAGTAAATCGGTACGTCGAGCTTGACGAGGAGTTTATCCCAGGCACATTCTTCGCCGAACGAGGCCCCGCGAGGTACGGTCAGCTTGACATCGAAAATCGCTCCGTTGATGTCGGTGGAATCGATGCCGGCCACAGTCACGTTGCCGTTTTGTATAAGGTCGAACTTGTTGCTTGTCGCGTTCTTGACATAGAAACGCATGGTTTCCGGTACATTGACCTTTGTGCGGTTGTTCGAATTTGCATCGGTAATGTTGTTGCGGAGATTCATATCGAATTTGATCTTGGGAGCTCCGTTTCCGTCAATGGGAACCCATGGCACGTCAAATTCCGGGTAGTTGCCGTTGGCATCCTTGAATGCACTCGTCATCATAGAGCCCATTCTTACAAAGTCGCCTTCCATGACTGTTCCGGCGAAGTCACCTCTGTAGAGAATAGAAAGCCCAGAATTGTTCTGTGAATAGCTCCATGTCGAGAAGTTGCTGCTAAACGCGTTGGACTGTTTGTCAGCACGCATGTGTCTGTAGAATTGCTGCGATGAATCCGCCATGACAAGAGGCTCGCTTGCTGTGATGTTTAAAACGTCGGTTGATGCTGTTTGGCTGATGATTGCGGAAACATAGACCGGACCGACCTTGTCTTCGGCGAGAACAGTACTTGTCTCGGTAGCGGCTCCTGTGCCGAGGAACTGAGTGACAAGGCCTGCGTGGCTGAGCATCTTGCCTCCCGGAAGCATTCCGTCGAATGGACCGGCGGTATTGCCGAATTGGAACGGCTTAACAAGATCGATAGAGAGATTTGCTCCGTTGAAGGCTAGCAAGTTCTTTTCGACCGTGAGCGTTTCGGGCTTCGCCAAACCGAAGATAATCTCCAGTTTCTCCGGAATGTGCTTTGCATCGGGGGCGCGTTCGAAAGTCACATCGACGTGGCTTGCATAGCCGTTCTGTTTCTTGTCGGTAATGACGGCGTAGATCATCGGGATCGGCAAAATCTTGAGGAGAATTTCGACTTTTTCCGGAGTACAGACGCCTGCAACCCCGTTCCCGTTCAAGTCATTGATGGTACTTGCCGGGTCGAGTTGTCCCCACATACCTGCATTGACGAGAGAATTGTTCGCGGCGTCAAAGGCGATTTCGAAGTCCCAAATGTTTTTGGCTTCGTTATAGAGCTTTGCGGAGAGGACGGTGGGCGTTGCAGCTCTAGTCGTCTTGTCCGTGCCGTAGAGAACGAGCGGGAAGTTTGTTCCCGGAGCCGAAATCGGTTCGCTGAATTGCAGATAAAGGTGGTCTGTCGTTGATGTATCTTGACGTTCGAGAACTGTTGCTGAGAGCAGTGCAGGTGGCATGCCGTCTGCATAGGAATCGTTGACTTCCTTGACTTGGCCTTGGATGTTGCTTGTGAGAGTAATCTTTCCTGTGGCGTTTGTCACGATTTCTTTTGGAACGTCAATGTTCACGATGAGGGATCTGCCGCTTAACGATTTGACTACGTTCGATGTGTATTCCTTGTTCTCGTAGGTGAACGTAATCGATGTGAACTTCTGGTTTTCTGTGTATTCCGACGATAGAGTGATATCCATGGCGTCAGGAATGTGGTCGCAGTCCAAATCGACAATCTTTGCGACATCGATAATCGGCCAAGGCGGTAGTTCTTCGATGTTCAGTTCTGCGGTGGCCGGCGTGTAGGCATAATCCTTGTTGCTGATATGCGTCGCGGAAATAGTTGTCTTCACAGCGACCTTGGAACTGACGTAAATGGTAGCGATTCCGTCATAGAGTGTCACGGAAGTTACAGGAATTGTTGCTGTCGGGTCGGTGTAGAAGAGCACGTTCGGGTCTTCGCTGACCAAATCGACGTTCAAGTTCTTTTCGGTCGTGAGACGTTCCAGTGTGCTATCGAGGAGCGTAATTTGGACTTCGATGAATTTGTCCTTATAACCCACGACGTTGCTTTTGTCGAATACGAGGAAGCGTTTTTCGGGCGGAATGGTGATACTGTCGATTTCGACGTTGCTGCGGACATAGGCGCAGGCGCAGTCATACTTGTTTTCGGCTTTCTGGTTTGCGTTTCTGTTATGCCAGCTGACCCATTCTATATAGTTGTTGCCGTAAGCGAGTATGGTATCCTGTTTTCCGAAAGAAATTGCATCGGTGCGCTTGGGGTTCAAGTATTCAAACGGGTAAGGATTGCTGTTCATTTCTACAGCATCGAGGAGACCGGTCGGCGTAACCTTACTTGTGGCCGAGTAAGTCGTGAGCGTGTCCTCCTTTTCGACAGAGTAGTATGGTGTCACGAATGGACTAGTGAAGTTGATTTCTACGCTGCGGTTCACCTGCGGACCCGTTTCTGGCGTATCGTCCGGGGCGTAGCCGTAAATGTGCTTGCCGTGGTAATAGACTGGGACGTAGGGGTCGCGAACCATAGCGACAACTTTTTCTCCACGGGAGTTCTTTTCGAGCTGTGCGGTTTCGGAGCCGGTATAGTACGGGGCTTGCGTGAGGTCGATACCTTCGAACTGTTCCGGGGCTTCGTCTCCCGTATGGGCGACAAGCGACCAACCGTCATTGAAGCTAGCGTATGTTGCGTTGAGCCACTTGATCTGGAAGATGATTCGTCCGGAAACGTAGAGCTTGTCATTGACTGTTATGGGGAGATAGTATTGTCCTGCCTTGTCTTGAGTCTGCTGCCCGAAGGTGACTAGGGGCTTGCTTGGATCGACGCGGGGGACGACAAGGCCTGTTCCGCCAAACACCTGTCCGATGTAACTTACAGGAGTCTCAAGACTTGCGTCTGCGCCGAGGTAAAGGCGAATTTCGAAGTCCTGGAAATCTGTCGTGTCGTTGTTGTCGATTTCTACGATGAAGTCGCCGCAGTTCTTCCAGTTGTTGCCGGAACACTTGGACGTGTTCTGGTAGGCGCTCGGCTTGATGTAAATGTCGAGGTCTGCATAAGCGGCGTAGGCTTCCGTCTTGAACGAGTATTCTTCGGAAGTCGTTGTGCCGGAGGATACGGTGAAGAAGTATTCTGTGCTGGCTTCAAGTCCTGTGAGAATGGCTTCGTGGAAAAGTACTGCGCCACCGCTTGCTGCGACTGATTGCGTGTAATTGCCTTTATTCTTGCCAAAGTTGACGATTCCGTTCAGGCGGTCGGTGCTCCACCAGTAAATCTTTGCGCTGCGGTGATCGACCTGGCAAATTGTGACTCCCTTGATTTGCGTGCCAATCGGGGTCATGGTGAACTTGTACCAATAACCGTGGTTGTCATCCGTGGTGAGGTTCCTCCTGGTATCCATGCCTTCGAGGAAGAAGTAGTACGTTTGCCCCGGGATAAGTCCGGTAAGCGTTACGGAGCCACCCTTGGACGCTTTTTCCTGCTGTACGGATTTGGCGGTATTGGCGTTTGTTGTAACGTCGTAGAAAACGGTTACGATTGCGACTTCGTTGGCGTCCCAGCTCACGATTGCCGTGGAATCCGAAATCGGTGTTCCGACGATGTTGCTGAAGATCGGGCCTTCGTTATCGGGCGGGAGCGTTTCAGCGAGACTCTGTGCCGGGAAGAGGAACTGTGCGGAGAAGTCAATGCAAGTTTCTGTGGATGTGTATTTGCTCCAGTCTTCGATAAGCGTTTTTTCGGGGTCGCGTCCGCCCATGAGGGCGCCCTTCGGGCATTTGTACTGGTAAGGCATGCCGCCTGCGTTATAGCCGTCGGGGTTTGCGGAACGGTTATGCGGATGTTGTGGGTTCTTGTCGCCGGCACCCATCAAGAGGGATATATCCCACGGGTTTGCGCCGAGAGCGTAATACATGTTGTCCAAGGCCACTTTCAAGTAGCGTTCGTCTTTCGTGAGTTCGTACATCAAGAAGATGGAAACGGCGGTACCCAAGTTATAGCGGATAACGCCCCAGTCGAAACTGGTCCATACGAGGTTGTACGGAGTAATGACCTTGAGGTCTGTCGGGCCTTCATGCGGGTCACCAGTGCCTACGCCCGGGTTCACGAGAACGGTAGAGTCGCCCTGGTTCGTGGCGTCATTCAGGATCTTGCGGAATGTGGCCATGGTGCGCATCGAAAGCGAGTCGCGTTCGATTTCGGTAAGCCCATATTCCGTAGCCGTCTCCTGGCTTTTCAAAATCAAGTTCTGGAAAGCGAACAATACGTAGGTGTGGATGTTCTGGTAGTCTGTAGCCCAGCCACCAGGTGAAAAGCCGCTTTCGTTGCCGAGGAAGCCTGCCTTGAAGTAATCCAGGTTGAACTGGTAATTGGTGGGGTTGTTGAATATCTTTGTGTTCTTGTAGAGGTCGTAACGGTATGTAGTATCCTTGGTGGCATACCACAAAGCGAGAGCTGCTGCAGCACCGTCGTCATAGCGTGGACCGCCACCCGTGTAGAATCCGGGGAACGATGTTGTTCTTCCCATTTCGTTTCCGCTACCATAGTCAAAGAGCGGCATCATCACGTTTTTGTAGATGTCCTTTGCCGCTGCAAGAAGCGTATCCGCATAGGCTGCGTCATAGACGCGGTAGCCAGCTGCAACGTTTGCCAGTGCAGCAACGAACATGCCGGATGTGTTTGCTCCGATGCCCGTGAGTACGACACGGTCCGGGCCACCCTTGGATTCGGGCTGTGCGTCCTGGCGTTCCGGCAAATCCCAGAACTGATGGTCCTTTTCGTCAACGCCCACAGAGTGGTACATATCGTTTTTGGCAATCAGGCCGTCAGCTTTGGAAGCCCTGTAGAGCTTGAGAATATAGTCAGCACCGATTTTTGCTTCGTAGAGAATGTCTGGTATGCCGTCCGTAAAGACCGTATCTGCGTATGAATGACCGTAGCGGTCTTCAGCTTTGTCGGGGTAGGTGAGATAGACCATCGAAAGAACGTAGGCGGTATAGCCCAGCGTTTCGGAAACCTTGAAATGGTCACCGCAGTCGTGCCAGCCACCTGTCAAGTCGTGACCGATTTTGGAACCGTCCTTCAAGTGGCAGGGCTTGTGGAAGTGCGAATCCGTATTGCCACAGCGCTGGATACCGAAGAACTGCAGGGAGTTTTCGAGGATGGAATTGTATATGGATGGATGCACATGGAACGTGGCCGAAGTATCTTTTCCGACGACGAGGAAGTATTCACCTGTCGTAGAAAGTGGCGTAAAGTCGGCTCGGTACAGGTCTTCTTTTTGCGTGCTGATGGAATCTTGCCTACCGAATTCGTAGATGCTTTCCAAGGAGTTGAACGACCCGTTAATCCAGATGTTGGGCTTTGTTGCACCTTTCTTGATGAGCGTGAGGTTGCCGCCTCCCGGCACTTCCTTGCCGCTATTGGCGTCAATGACCTTGAACGTTTTTTCGTTCGGGTCTGCCACGTAGGCGTACTTGTAATCCTGCGGTCTGAACCCCGCCTGGTTTATGCGTATGGGGCGCCTGTTATAGACGTTCATGGAATCGAGGTAGCGGCGGGTGCAGTTTGTGCAAGTCCTGTCGATATTCGGGAGCTGAGCCGCTGCATGATCCATGTAGAACAGGGTTAATAACGAAATTATGCTAATCAGTTTCTTCATACTTAAATTATCTCCTAAAACCCAAACCATACTAAAGAATCGCCTGGACTTTTGAATCCAGGTGATTGTTGTTTGTACTTATTTTTTCCTCTTGAATCCGAATGTCTTGGTCTTGCTGTCCGTAACACGTTCGGCTTTGACTCCGGCATTCTCGCAAGTCAACTTGTAATCGTTATTAGATTCATCAAATTTCGTTGCGCAGAACGATTCCGCCGTGAAGTCGAATTTTGCGATGTAGGCGCCAGTACCAATCTTGTTGCCCTTCTTGGCTACAGGGGCTTCGTTGTCCTTGGCCGCCCATTCCAATTTGAGTTTGAGGCTTCCGTTATCGATGAGGTTTCTCATCGATGCGAAATTTTCCTTCGGAATGTCTAGCTTGTACGTGTTAATGTACTGCCCGAGGTTGTCGTAGAGGTCCATGACAACCTTCAAGCGGTAATCGAACATCGGTTGACCTTCGTGAGTCAAGAAACTTGCCGAAGGCATCGTGACTTCGATTTCGAAATTCGGACCCGAAGTGATATAGGTCGCTGTGTCGGTTTGACCGAGGAGCGTTCCGCTACCATCGATGAAATTATTCTTGCCGGCAATGACGGACGACGTAATAAACGCATTGTCCTTTAATATTTCAGGACGTCCCATATAGGCGTTTGTCTGCGGTGTTGCGACGGAATTTGGAATGGTCACGCTAAAGCGGATATTGTCGTCACCCGTGATACGGACATAAGGATTCTGAACTGTCGGGACGTTGTTGTTCTTGTCGATGTAGGCTGCACCGAGAACGTCTGGAACAAGACGGATGCGGTCACCGGCATGGACAACGTTGTCACTCTCTTTATAGGTAAAGAGATACGATTTTCCGGATCCCTGCGGTTTTTCTGGCGGGATATGTTCACCGCGTTCGCGCTGGATGTACTTGCCAACATCGAGCATATTAACAGGTTCGGAAATATTGACCGTGAGGAGTCCCTTGATCATACGTGCATTGGAGATGACCGGAGCGCACTTGTCGTACAACGTGAATGTCGATTCGAAGAATCCGTTTGCAACACCCTTGTGCGGAGATACCGTACCGTTGCCGTCCTTTTCGCCGCTTGTAGAACCGTAAGGATAGGCGAGGTTTGCCGGAATGTTGATTTCGATAATGCTGTAGGTGTTGACTGAATCCTTCGTCGTGATGGAGTCAATCTGCACTACAAACGGAGCGGAGACGGAGTCTCTGATGGTCCAGAAACTGCCCGGCTGTGGCTTGATGGTGCCACCAGTCGTATCTGCGTTCATGATGAACGAACGAGTGATGCCCGGATTTCCCCAGACCGTCACGATGCTGTCGAACATATCCTTTGTCTTGAGCTTTTGTTCGAACATGATATAGACCTTGTCCGGAATGCCGTCGCCTTCCAAGTCGATCATTTCGGCATGATAGATGCCGACAGGTCTAGAAATGAGCGTTACCTTAACGGTCTTGCAGCCTGCGGCATTGATTCCGTTGAAGCTCTGGTCGGTAATCGTTAATTCGTTCGTTATTCTTGGAGTGGCCTGCGCTCCAATCGGTACGAGGGAATTGTTCGTGTTTCCGCTGATGATAAATGTCCAGCTCTTTCCGTTATTCGTCGTGGTACCCTTTCCGACGACTGTCGGTATGCCTGCGGTACCCGAGATGGCGAGCGGCCATTGGCTTTCGGGCGAGAGAATTACCGGTTCCGAGAATGCCACCATGACGGTGTCGTAACCACTGTTGTCGTTGTCCGATTTTTCAAGGATAGATACGCTTTCAAGTGTGGGGAGAATGCCGTCTGTAATCTTCACGGTTTCTGCATTTGTAGAAACTTGTGCGGATCCGCGATCGGTAACGAACGTCGTAATCTTTCCAGACGGACTCGGAGTCATCGGAACGAGGCTTGTGTCAATCGGAATGAGGACTTCGTCCAAGTTTGCGTATTTCGAGGCGTCGAGCGGAACCTTTATGGAATCGGCCATTCCTTCGATAAAGAACTTGATGCTGTCCAGCGTGTAGCCGTCAGAAAGCTTGTTCGAAAGTACAATTTTCAAACGGTCAGCCTTGTTGTCGCAGTCGGTATCTTCGGCAAGCACTTTCTGCGGCACGGGCACCTTGGAAATGGCGTAGAAGGATTGCTTGGAAATATCGTCTTCGTCGTTCGGGTCTGTATAAACGACTTGGATAGTGTCGCCAGGGAAGAACGAAATTTCTGAAGTCGGGTTTCTCGTTTCCTTGGAATGGTTGACGGCTGTGAACGGACCTCCGACAAAGTGCCCCGGGTTCGCGGGGTCTGCCGTTAAGGTCACGGTAAGTTGGTCGTTCTTCTTGTTATTGAGAATCTGGATTTCGAGAGTCTGGGTGTTTTTCTTTACCTTGTCCTTATCCATCAAGTCTATGTAGAATACGGTTCCGTCCGGATTGGCTGGACTTGCAATCGGGTTACCGGCAGCATCTTTGAGAACGAGTGTCGATGCGGTTGCATCACCCTTCGAGAAGTTGATGTAGTAGTTCCTGTTGACGAATGCGCAGCCACCATTTTCGGTGCATTCATCGCAAGTGGGGTTGGGACCGGCAAAGATGGTGATATCGACTTTCTTGCTACCGAGAGTCATCTTGACCGGGATGTCGAGATCCCACATGTCAGTCGGAATATCGTACTTGGCGATAATATTCGTGCCGGATTCGTCCAGGATCCACTTGTCCAGTCCGTCGAAGAACGCCATGCCGCTAATCTTTACGCCGTTGGCCCAAATCTTCGTGATAAAGCCGCCTTCGGTGATGTGGGCTTTTCCTGTGACATGGACCGTGCTGTTTGGTTGGTCGATATCGATATGGGAGCCGTTGGAAACGTTGAACGGAGGATCGAGCGTCACATCCATTCTGTAGTTTGCCCTCTTCTTGTCCATTTCTGTCTTGGACGGGCTGTAACCCCAGATGAATTCGTCTTTGCGATATACGGATACATAGGGGTTTTCGACTGCAACGTCAAGGTGAATGTCTCCTGCATCCTTTTCTTCGCAAGGCATGCCTGGGTAGTCTTTCTCTTCATTATTTGTACGGGAGTGCGGCATCCAGCTCCAGTCGCCCGGATTTTCATCGAGGCTTTCTTGGCTTGGATTATCTGTGACCCAGTGCCACTTGTTTCCAGAACGGCAATAGAATCTCTTGTTCTGCGGAGGTACGTCAAGTGGATCGTCTTGTCCCACGGCTCTGATGCGTGCGACAAAGAGAACATCTACACGGAAACGGCTGGAGGACTTAATGACGGTTGAACCGAGCGGGATGGGGAAGTACCACTGCCAGGTTTTAGTCTTTTCGTCGTAGGTGTCTTCAATCTTGACCGGACGGACGTGGCGGAATCCTTCGTTCAAAATGGCAAGCGTCGATGCGTCGCAAGCCTTGTTGAAACCTCCTTCATCGTATGCTTGGCAAATGTCGGTACGGATGGCGACGTCGTCGTAAAGATCGTCATCGCCGCGCATGTACATGCGGACGGTGAGGCTGTCGAACGGTCTTGCTTCGTTGTTGAATATGTTCATGTTGATGGCCGGCTTGCCCGCCCATTCGTACTGGTAAGTCTTCACGCTGAAGTCGTACCAAGTCACAGGAGTGGTGAACTTGAGCAAGTTGCCGTCATCATCGACCGTAGATTGAACTCCATTGCTTTCGACCATGAAGTAATAAGTGGTCTTTTCTTTGAGTCCGCCAATTTTCACGTAGTGGAATTGCGTCGGAATGCCGGAGATGTCGGCGTTGCCGGATCCGGAATTGTATGCAAATTCCGCAGCGGTAGAATGCGGTTTGGTGTCCCAATAGACCTTGGATTCGTATTCGCCGTTCGGGGTGTACCACATGATTTCGGCACTGTCGGAAGAAACGTTACAGACGGTCACGTTTACAATGTTGGCATTTTCAACCGTGCTGAGTGTCGTGAACGTGTAGGGAGTCTGCGTGCTATCGACAAGATACTTGGTCTTGGTGTTCTCAGGCTTGTAGGCGTTTGCGCCTGTGACGTAGAAGTAATAGGTGGTACCCGGCTTCAAATCGTGAAGGACGATGTCATGTTTGACACCGGCTGAGGTGCTTGTTGCACTCAAGGAGTACTGGCCTTCGGTTGTGCCATAGGAGATGGTGGCCGTACCGCGTTGTGTGAGCTTGACGGTCACGAGGGCGGAGTCCATGCTCACATGGCGGATTTCCACGCTAATGTCTGGGGCGAGTGTTTTGTCGAATTTCTGGGAGGCTAGCATCGTTGTGCCTACGAGTGTTGCTGCGGCATCAATGCAGGTTTCAGACTGGTGATAGTCTTCCCAACTCATGTTGTCGGGAACCCAGGAGTTTGTGAGGCCCGGTGTCACGCCGCCAAAGAGTGCACCTGTAGGCGGGTTGTATTTGTAAGCTGCTCCCGGCACATTTTTGCCTTCGGGATTTGCTGCACGGTGATGTGGGTGGGCATCGTTCTTGTCACCCACGCCAAGAATGAAAGAAACATCCCAAGGGTTCACGCCGAGCATGTAGTTCAACTGGTTAATGCCAAGTTGTTGCATTTCTGCAGAGTGCCATTCACGGGATGTATTTTTTTGCGGGAGCGTGATGTTTTCCAAGTCCTTGGTAACATCAGCATAAGCCAAAACTTCGAAAATGTTGCCTGTTTGGTAGCGGTTGTAAATCCAGGTTTGATCAGTCGCCATTGTGTACCAAATTCCGTCCACATTTAACATTGTATTGTTCAAGTTGGGAATGGCAATTTGGTTGGTGACTGAACCGTTATAGAAAGATTCCGAGGCAAGATTTGTGCCTAGGATTAAGCCTACGTTTTCGGCATACCAGAGGCGGGTTCTGGTCGATTTGGATTTTGTTGTTTCTGTGGATATACCATATTTCAATGCTGTTGCGTCATCCTTCAGCAATAGCTTATAGAGTGCGTAGAGTGCGTATGTATATGCGTTTGCCCAGGAGGTGTTTTTCATGGACTTGCGCATGCCATCGCGAGTGTATGCCATCCAGCCGCCATCAAAGAATCCGTTTCCTTCTTGTTCTTGTGGTGAACTGAATTCTTTATTTTGGACAGCATCGTTGAAATAGGACATGTCGCCAGTTGTTTCGTATGTAGCATAGTGGAGCGCTACAGCAGCTAGAGAAAGATCATCGTATGCTTCGTTGTTACCGTTGTAAGCTTCGCTATCAAACTTGAAGGACTTGTGATTCTTGAATGCTTTACCATTGTCGTAGGAACCTTTCCCAAGCATGAGGTTCTTTGCGAAGTCGTACATTTGCTTTGCTACCATAAGGCAACTATCAGCAAAAGGCTTGTCGTAATCTGCATAGAGCTTGCCGAGAATTGCTAGGCCGGCTGCTGTTTCGCCACCAACTGTGGAACCGACTTCGCCAAGACGAACGGCGCGCGCTGCAGGACCGCCACGGTCTGTTGCTGCTGCGGAATTATCTACAGGGAGCTTGTCCTGGTTTTCCGGTCTGCCCCACCAACCGTGGTCTGCACCAAAAGTACCCACAGAAAGAGCCATGTCGTCGATAACGCCTTTGGCACGAACGTAGGCACGGAGAACGAAATCAGCACCATGCTTTGCTTCACGGAGCATGTCCGGAATGCCGTCGGTATTGACCGTTTCTCCTTGGTTGTATGCATACACATCTTCGTCTGCGTCCGGATTGGTTGCTGCCATTACTGCTGCGACCATGAATGCATACATTTGTGTTAAAGATTCCTTCAAGTGGTCACCGCAGTCGTAGTAACCGCCTTCAAGTGTTCCTGCTAATGCTGCGTTGTAGCGGCCTCTTGCACCATCGGTTGTTGCCGGGTTGACTACAATTCCGCCAGCGCCATCCAATGTGTGGCTTGCGGGGTGGAACCAGGATTGTCCATTTCCACTGCGGTTAATGCCATAGAACTTGAGGGCGGCGTCTTTCACCATGGAATACACCTTGTCAGAGATGATAAAGGTGCTTGAAATATCGTTGCCGACTTTAATGCGGAGACGCGTTTCAGTTGGAACTCCCTGTGGAATGTTGCCAACCATGATTTTGCCGGATTGACCGGTAATATCAACACGATAGCGTTTTTTATCGTTGGTTGCTGCGTTTGTGCCGGCAATAATGGTCCAGTCAGAAGTTGTGCTTTGGCCAGAGGATCTTAATGAGCCCGTGACTGCGGGGCTAAGGGACTTGCCATCGACATCGACGACTTCGAAGGTGGTTGCGTTGCCGACATAATAGAATTGACGTTCTGGATCTTTTTCGAGATAACCCGCTTGGTTGACACGGATTGGAGACATGCGGTAATTGATGGCGTCCAAGTATGCCTGATTCAATGTATCGGGAATCAGTGCGTTAGGAGCGTATGCTGCCGGAGTCAAGTTTTTGGGCAGCATGTTCTTTTTATTGGTGACTGAAGTGTCAAAGTGCTTGAAAACAGTGCTGTCCCACGTCAATGGGAATGTTGGGCGAATCAAGTCATAAGGAGTTGCCTGTTCCTGTTGGGCCGTAACCATGGAGGTTGCAGCGCACAATGCTAACAAATACTTCTTGATACTCACATTGTCTCCTTTACATATGTAAAAATCGGGCAAAACGAGTCTTGCCCTCTAATTATATTCTACCAAAAGATAAAATAGATTATTTATGTAAAAATGTATTGTGATATATTCCTTTTTTGTTCTCAAAATATTCTTCAATTTGTTTTTTATTCCGTAAAATGTATCATATGAATAAAGAACATGAAAAAATAAAGTAATTGAAAACTTCTGGCTTTCTTTTTAGCTAAACAATGTATTTAAAAGTTTACAAATGAAAAAAGAAGTCTCCTGAATCGTTAAATCCAGGAGATTCTTTTAGATTTTCCTCTTGAAACCGAAAGTCTTGGTTTTGTTACCCGTAGCCCTATCGGCCCTAACACCGACATTTTCGCATGTTTGGTTGTAGTCGTTGTTGGATTTATCGAATTTCGCAGCGCAGAAGGATTCTGCCGTGAAGTCGAATTTCGCGATGTAGGCCCCTGTACCGATTTTGTTGCCTTTCTTTGCTACTGGGGCTTCGTTGTCCTTGGCGGCCCATTCCAGATTGAACTTGAAAATTCCGTTATCGACAAGACCTCGCATGGATGCGAATTTTTCTTTCGGGATGTCGAGCTTATACGTGTTGATGTATTGCCCGAGGTTGTCGTATAAATCCATGACGACATTTAGGCGGTAATCGTACATTGGCATGCCTTCGTGGGTCATGAAACTTGCTGAGGGCATTGTAATTTCGACTTCGAAATTCGGACCGGAACTGGTATAGATTGATGTATCGGCTTGACCCAGGAGGGTTCCATTTTCATCGAAGAAACTGTTCTTGCCGTTGACAATAGCCGATGTCACAAATGCTTTGTCCTTTAACGATTCCGGACGTCCCATGTAAGCGTTCGCATTGGGCGTTGCGACTGGATTTGAAAGTGTCACCGTGAAGCGGATGTTGTCGTCTCCCGTGACGCGAACCCATGGATTCTCCTTTTGTGGAATGTTGAAATTTTTGTCGATATACGCGGAGCCGAGTTCTTCTGGAACGAGCTTGATCATGTCGCCGGCGTGGATGACGTTGTCCTTTTCGTTATAGGTAAAGATGTAGGATGCTCCTGTGCCTTGCGGCCTTTCGGGTGGAATGAAATTGTTTCGTTCACGCACAATGTACTTGCCCGTTTCGAGCATGGTGACCGATTCGGAGATCGTAATTGTGAGTATGTTCTTGACCATGCGTGCCGAGGATATAATCGGGGAACATTTATCATAAAGCGTGTAAGTCGTTTCGAAGAATCCGTTTGCAACACCCTTCATCGGAGTGACTGTTCCGTTTCCGTCTTTTTCGCCGCTTGTAGAACCTCTTGGGTATGCGAGGTTGTCTGGAATGTTGATTTCGATGATGCTGTAGGTGTTGACGGAATCCTTTGTTGTGGTCGAGTCAATCTGTACGGTGAATGGGGCCGAAACAGAATCGCGGATAATCCAAAGTGCCGGATTTTTCGGCTTGATTATGCCTCCGGTCGTGTCTGCGGTTGTGATAAAGCTGCGTGTAATGCCTGGATTTCCCCAGTTCGTCACGATACTGTCGAACATGTCCTTTGTCTTCAATTTGCGCTCGAACATGATATAGACCTTGTCTGGAATGCCGTCGCCTTGGATATCTATCATTTCTGCATGATAGACGGGGACCGGGCGGCTGATGAGCGTTACGGGTACGCTAGGCTTGCAACCGTTCGGATTGATCGGGTTGAAACTTTGATCGGTAATGCTAAAGCCTCCTGCCATTTTTACGCTTGCTTGAGCTCCTATTGGAACGAGAGCGTTGTTTGTATTACCGCTGATGACAAAAGTCCAACTCTTTCCGTTGTTAGTCGTTGTTCCCTTCCCGACGACAGTCGGTTCGCCTGCTGCACCCGAGACGGAAAGCGGCCATTCGCTTTGTGATGAAAGGATTACCGGTTCCGAGAAGGCTATCATGACGGTGTCGAGATCGCTATTGTCGTTGTCGGATTTTTCGAGAATGGAAACGCTTACGAGCGTGGGCGGGATGCCGTCCGTGATTTTAGCGGATTCAGCATTGGGCGTTCCCTGGTCGGCAACGTAGGTCGTAATCTTTCCAGACGGGGTAGCGTCGGTCGGGACTAGGCTTGTGTCGATGGGAATGGTAACTTCGTTCATGTCCGCATATTTCGAGGCGACAAGCGGAAACTTCACGGAATCGGCCATGCCTTCGATAAAGAACTTGATGCTGTCCAGCGTGTAACCGTCGGCGAGCTTGTTCGAGAAGGTTATCTTTAGCTGATCGACCTTGTTGTCACAATCGGAATCTTCGGCGAGAACCTTCTGTGGCGACGGAACCTTGGATATGGCATAGAACGATTGCTTGGAGATATCTTCTTCATCATCTGGATCGGTATAGATGACCTGGATTGTGTCGCCTGCGAAAAATGAGATTTCGGAAGTCTGGTTCCTCGTTTCTTTGGAATGGTTGATTGCCGTGAACGGACCTCCGACAAAGTGGCCGGGGTTGGCGGGGTCGGCCGTCAGGGTGACCTTGAGGACGTCGTTTTTCTTGCTGTTGATGATTTGGACTTCGACGGATTCCGTCTTGCTCTTTACCTTATCCTTGTCCATCACGTCGATGTAGAATATGGTGCCATCCGGGTTGGCTGGGCTTGCGACCGGGTTGCCTTGGGTGTCCTTGATGACGAGCTGGGATGCTGTGGCATCGCCCTTGGTGAAGTTCACGTAGAAACTTCTATTTTCGAATGCGCAACTGCCGTTTTCTGTGCATGTCTCGCAAGTAGGATCCGGTCCGGCAAATATTGTCACATCTACTTTGTTTGAACCAATTCCCATCTTGACGGGAATGTCGAGATCCCACATGTCTGTCGGAATGTCGTACTTCGCGATAATATTTGTTCCGGATTCGTCCAAAAGCCACTTGTCAAGGCTTTGCGGGTCAACGAAAGCCATGCCGCTGACTTGGACTCCGTTTGCCCAAATTTTTGTGATGTAGCCATTTTCCGTTACTCGAGCTTTACCTTTGACATGGACTGTACTGCTGTTTTGGTCAATGTCGATGTGTGAACCGTTTGAAAGATTGAACGGAGGGTCGAGCATTACTGTCAAATCGTATTTGGCTTTCTTTGTTTCCATTTCTTTCTTTGACGGGCTGTAACCCCAGACAAACTCATCCTTGCGGTAAATGGACACGTAAGGGTTGATGGGGGCTAGGTCGTCGTCGCCAAAGTTCTTGGGTAGGCAGGGAATGCCTTCAAAATCGGCGTAATCGCCATTATCTCTCGAATGGGGCATCCAGCTCCAGTCTCCCGGATTATTGGGCAACTTGTCTTTGGCTTGGGATTCCCAGGTGCCTTTGCCGTCGTTGCAGTAGAAACGTTTTTTGGGTGTGTCGTTCATCAAATCCAAGTGCGGTTCCCATTCACTACGTCTGTCGAACATAACGTCAATTCGTAGTCTGCTTGTAGATTTGATAATCGTTGAACCGAGCGGGATGGGGAAGTACCATTGCCATGTGCCGTCGGTCGGGTCGTAGGTGTCTTCGATCTTCTGGGGGAATGTCTTGCGGAACAGTCCATCCAGCTCTTTTTGAGTCGCCGCGGAGCATGTATCGTTGAAGGCTGCTTCGTTGTAGGCTTGGCAGATATCTCGTCTGATGCCGACATCGTAATAGATTTCGTCCGTGGCGCGCATGTAGAGTCGCAACGTCAGACTGTCGAACGGACGTTCTTCGTTATTGATAATATTTATTTCGAGGGCGGGCATCGGGTCCCAAACGTATTGGGACATTCGGACTTCGAAGTCGTATTGCATTACAGGCGTTTTAAACTTTAACGGTTCGTTCTTTTCGTTGACGTTTGTATAAACGCCATTGCTTTCTACGGCGTAGTAGTAGGTGGTTCTTTCCTTGAGACCGCCTATTTTTACGTAATGGAACTGCGTCGGGATGCCGGAAATATCGGCGTTGCCATCTCCGGTGTTGAACGCATATTCGTTGAGATTCGAGTGCGGGATGGTATCCCAGTAAACTTTCGAATTGTATTCGCCGTTTGGTGTGTACCACATGATTTCGGCGGAGTCGGCGGTGACATTGCAAACGGTAACATTTTGAATATTGGCAGGTTCACTCATGTTCTTTGTTGTAAACGTGAACGGAGTCGAAGTGCTATCGACTAGCCATTTTTTCGAGGTGTTTCCGCTTCGTGGATTCTTTGCCGTGGCGTAGAAGTAGTAAGTTGTTCCTGGAATGAGATCGCGGAGCACAATCTGGTGCTGGTTGGTCGCTGTTTCGGAACTTGCGGTCATCGGATTCTTCAATGTTTCCGTTGTGTCGTAAGTAATATAGGCGTAGCTGCCCAAGTCCAGTTTTACAAGGACAATGGCGGAATCCATATCGACATGGCGGATTTCAACGGATATTGCGGGTGCCCTGTTCAAATCTTCGGACTTTGCAAGAAGGACCGCTGCCGGCAAAAAGTTGGATACGGCATCGATGCATGTATTTTCTGTCAGATGGTAATCGTTAAAATGAACTGTAAGGTCGTCCGTTCCCGTAGGTACCGCACCCGGGCCTAAACCTCCAACTGGTGAACGGTATTTGTATGTGGAAATGACGCCGGCGACATTTTTCCCTTCGGGGTTTGAGCCACGATGGTGCGGGTGGGCATGGTTTTTGTCGCCGACGCCATATATCAAGGAGACATCCCAAGGATTCATGCCGAGGAAGTAGTTCATGTGGGAAACGGCAAGTTCTAGAATCTCGTCTGATTTCCAGTTTTGAACGGTTCCTGTTTGTGGCATAGTGACATTTTCCAGGTCCTTTGTCACGTCATAATAGGCCAAAAGTTCAAAAATGTTGGCTGCTTCGTATTTGGTCCACCACTCCGCTGGATTTACTGGACTTGTAAGTCCCCAGATGGGGTCGTATGAAATACTGGAGCCGATCCAGCCGGCTTGCCCCGCAGGAAGAGTTATTTCCCTTGTGCCGCCCTTCATGACTCCAGCGAGGTTTGCCGCCATGGTAAAGGCAACGTCTTCGATATAAATCATCCTTTGCTCTTCTGAAAGGCCGTAGGCGGCTGCTTTTTCTTGAGTTTCTAGAATTAACTTGTAAAAGGCGTAAAGACCGCTTGTGAACACGCTAGCCCAGTCGGAGGCCGCATTGGACTTCAGGTAGGAAGCCTCCTTGTGCGCGAACCATCCGCCATTGAACATGCCAGCACCTTTTTTGTCGCTGTTGATGAAGTCTCTTTTGGTTTGGCCGCCTGCCAGGGACTTTTCTTCGACGGCGTCGTTCAGGTACGTTTTATCGGCAGTGGCGTAAAAAAGGCATACTGCGGCGAAGCCCATTTCATCATGGTATGTGGATCCGCCACTATATGCCGGCGAGTTCGTGAGTTTTTTCTTGGATTTGCCGTAATCGTAGAGAGCCTTTGCCACTGTCAAGCTTTTCTTGGCGAATGCGGAATCGTATTTAGCCCAAACTTTGGAGACTATGGCCAAGCCTGCGGCAAAGTTTCCGGAGGCGGTGCTTCCTAGTTCTGCGTCGCTTCCGGGGTTGTCATCGCTTCTCAAGATTCGAGCTGTCGGACCGCCTCTATCATGGAGTGTATTGTCCTGGTATTCTGGAGAACCCCACCATCCGTGGTCTTTGCCGATTTCGCCAATGGATACTGGCATCGCCGATACAACGCCTTTGGCTGCATCGTATGCCTTTATGACGTATTCGGCTCCAAATTTGGCTTCTCTGAGCATGTCAGGAATGTTGTCTGTATTCTGGGCTTCGCCTTGGTTGAATGCGTAGTTGTCCTGGTCGCGGTCTTCATAGGCCGCTGCGGTCATGGCCAGTTGAGCTAGGCTATAGGAGATAGTTTGGCTTTCTTTAAGATGGTCTCCGCAATCGTACCAGCCTCCGGTCATATCGACATTGGCAAGAGAGCCGTCTTTCAGATGGCTAGGTTTGTGGAACCACGATTCCGAATTGCCGCTGCGGTTGATTCCGTAGAACTTGAGTACCGCGTCGCGAAGCATGGAGTAAACTCTGTCGCTCACGATAAATGTGGAGGAATAATCGTTTCCGACCTTGATACGCAATCTTTCGTTTTCGGGGAGACCGTCGGGGAGAAAACCTCTCTTTAAAGCACCTGTAGGACCCGCCTTTTTTGCCGTGTAACGGTTGTCGCCACCGTATTCTATTTGTGCGTTGTTCGAAGCCTTGATTGTCAAAGAGGACGAAACGGAGTTCTTGAGCGTTTCTGTGAAGTCTCCTTTGCCGACGACTTCACCTTTCGCGTTGACGACTTCAAAGTTTGTCGCTGAACCCACATATAGAATTGGTTTTTGTGCGTCCTGTGGACGGTAACCGGCCTGGTTTACGCGGATGGGGGATATCTGGATTACCATGGCGTCGATGTACGCCTGGTTCAAAGTATCCGGAGTAATTATTTCATTTGGGGCGTAGTATTCCGGAGTGTTTTTGCTTGGTAAAGAAACACGCTTTGGGCCTGGAGTGAAATTTGTCTTGAATATGGTGCTGTCCCATGTCAACGGCCAAACCGGTCTGATCAAATCGTAAGGAGTGGGTTGCTCCTGCTGCGCTATAGTTATACCTACAGCTGCGCACATAGCCCACAGAATGCTCTTGATTTTCACGATTCCTCCTTAATGTAAAAGCGGGCAAAACAAGTTCTGCCCTCTAACCGTATTTTCTTGAATATGAAAATAATTTATTTATCTTGAAACACGTTAGAATAAATTTATTTCTGTTCTCAAGTCGTTCCCTGATATATTCATTTTTTTTGTGCGTGTATCATATGTTGCATTTTTATGATTTATGTATGTTGCTTGTAAGATAAAAGAACAACACAAAAAAAAGACCGTCGCATGGACGGTCCTTAAATTTGCGGTTAAGCCTTTTAGAAAAGCTTATTAGTCCCCGGTGAAGATGATCACGAGAACAGAGGCGATGAACGCTGCGGAAACAGCGATGAATTCCCACGGATTGTCCATGACGGCGGACTTGGCTGTGCCAGTGGTTTCGTCTTCGATTCTCTTCTGTTCTTCTTCAGCCTTGGCCTTGGCTTCAGCTTCGGCAGCCTTCTTTTCTTCTTCGGCCTTGGCGAGAGCGGCGGTATCTACCGGGGCTTCTTCAGCCTTGGCTTCGAGAACTTCAGTGGCTTCGGTGGCTTTAGCTTGGACGGCAGTCTGTGCTGCTTCGGCAGAAGTCTGTGCCTGGGCGGCAGCGTCCTGAGCCTGTGCTGTTGCGGCCTGGGCGGCATCCGTTGCTTGCGTTTGTGCTGCGGCAGCGGCGTCTGTTGCCTGAGCCTGAGCGGCGTTAGCGGTTGCTTGGGCCTGGTCTGCTACACCTTGAGCCTGAGCCGTTGCGGCCTGCGTGGCGTTGGTGGCCTGAGCCTGTGCTGCTGCGGCAGCGTCAGTAGCCTGGGTCTGTGCGGCTTGGGCCGTTGCCGTTGCCTGAGCTGCGGTTGCCTGAGCTTGATCCGTTGCTGCTTGTGTGGCGCTCGTAGCCTGAGCCTGTGCTGCTGCGGCAGCATCAGTGGCCTGAGTCTGCGCTGCTGCGGTGGCTTCAGCGGCCTTGGCCTCTACTGCAGCCGGAGCTTCGGCTGCTTTTTCTACCTTGGCGGCTACAGCCTTCTTAGCAGTAGCGACCTTGCTGACTTTCTTTGCGGCCGGAGCTGCAAAAACCAGAGCTGCCGAAATCATCGTGGCGAGCAGAATTTTTTTCATTATTCAATCCTCTTAGAAAATGAAGTTTTTGTTTCGCTATCAAAAATAATACATCTTATGTGATTTTGGTCATAAAAAAAGTAAAAAAGTTCAAAAAATATGTGAAAATGGGGGATGAATGGTCGAATTTGGGGGATAGAATTCAATTAATTAGGTTTTAGGACGTCCCTAAGTTCTACCAGCTAAGCTCTACCAACTAAACCCCATACCCCAAAGGCGCGCAGCGCCGAGCTCATACCCCATACCTCAAACCCCATAGCTTCAGTCCACTTCTCTTTGCAAATGCGCTTGTAACATTTTGTGGAAAGAATTATTTTTACTGTTGAAGTAACGAAATAAGGTCTTAGGTGGTAGGTTGTAGGTCTTAGGTGAGTTAGGCGGTATTGCCGCATGTTTATGAACCTAAAGCCAAACTCCTGTTGCCTAATCCCTAACCCCTAATCACTAACCACAGGATTAGACGAAAGAACGGACCTTCGGCCCTACAGACGAAAGATATAAGAATGGATAGTTATGCTTGGCATGAGCAAACACTCTCGTCTTTCGTCTCTCGTCTCTCGTCTAAAACAAGGAAACTATGGCATTCAAATACGAAGCTACCGTCCAGCACGGTGAAGATACTACCGAATACGTCAATCTCGGCAAGGAAGGCGTTTCCGTCGCCGAATTCGAAGGCAAGAAGATTCTGAAGGTCGCTCCCGAGGCGCTCACGAAGATTGCCCAGGCCGCTTTCGAAGAAGTCGAATTCTGCCTGCGCCCGGCACACACGGCCAAGGTCGCCAAGATTCTTCAGGACCCGGAAGCTTCGGATAACGACAAGTTTGTCGCCCTCACCATGCTCAGGAACGCCTGCGTTGCCGCGAAGGGTATCCTTCCG
>JAEEGK010009319.1_pt1 | contig 22950 bp, 25 predicted proteins | sample 8958771 | NCBI WGS metagenome assembly JAEEGK01 (sample SAMN16246547, study PRJNA631951) | gut metagenome | biome: gut microbiome; feature: rumen; material: SC-attached | host: Bos | place: Iran: Karaj | collected 2018-10 | reverse complement strand
AAGCCGGAAGGGACGAAGTCCTTGAAGAAGATTTCCTGCCAGGGCATCTTGGCCCGGAGCATATCCAGCAATGCGGCGCCGCCCCAGCCGTTGCCGCTGGGATCGACCCACATCATGACGGCGCCGCCCACCGCCCCGATGGCGATGAACAGCGTGAATATAATCAGGAATTTACGCATGACGGAAGCTTTTCTTATTACTATTCTGGTTTCTGATCCGAGTACGAAGATGGGAATAATTGCCCGGAATGTCAAGCCCCGCCGTCGAAACCGCTCCGCCCACCAGGCGCACTCCGAGACCCGCGGCCCCACATCCCACATACCTCGACCCGCACCCTTAGTGCGGTTAACCTGCAAAATAATGGGACGTCTTCCGCAAAAAAGGCCGTTTTTGCGGTTAACCTGCAAGTTTTTGGGACGTCTTCCGCACCCCGCGACCCCATGACCCGCGACCAGGGGAGGAGGCAGGCGCTTTTCGGGGGATGAGGCTTCGGGGATGGGGACTAAGTGTCTTTCCGGGAGGGGCTAAGCGCTTTCCCGGGGATGGGACTAAGCGTCTTTCCTGTGACGGAGGAAGCGGAGGGCAGCGAAGAGGAGCATCGGGCCGAGGCCGCTGTAGAAGGAGGCGGTGAAGGCTGCGGGGACCGCGGGGATGTGCTTCAGGACGATTCCGAGGCAGCTCATGCAGACGATCAGGATCCATCCGCGGAGCGGGAAGGTCTGCCAGACGGTGGTCTTCTGGGGCTGGGCGGCGATGCGCGCGGAGTAGCGGTCCACGATGCGTGAGAACATCATGTAGAAGCTGACGAGGACGGCAGCGGTGATGAGCAGGAGCCACCAGAGCTGCTGCGGCGCCATCGTCAGATAGGCGCGGATGCCTTTGACGGTGATGATGATGCCGGGGATGCCCCAGATCAGGGCGGCGATGCAGTATAGATTCTTTTTATTCATTTCGGGTGCAAAGGTAGGCAAAAGCGACACAATATTTTAGGTCAATCGGAGAGGAAATTGGGACAATCCTTGCCGCGCCCGGGGTTGTATATGAAGCTCCGAAAGCGTATATTTGCACCGTCTTATGTACTACCGCAAGAAACAAAAACGTCCCAACCCCTACAAGGAGGCGAACGAGGCCTTCCTGGCGGCGAAAGCCCAGGAAGAGGGGATCGTCGCCCTCGACAACGGCGTCCTGTACAAGGTGCTGGAAAAGGGCGGCGGGACCCGCAAGCCCACGCCGCGCGGCATCGTCTATGTCCATTACACCGGGCGGCTCATCGACGGCACGGTGTTCGACACCACCGAAGGAGAGGCGCTCCCGGCCCTGTTCCGGGTGAACGAGCTCATCATGGGCTGGCAGATCGCCCTCACGCGGATGCACGAGGGCGATACCTGGGAAGTCTATATCCCGGCCAAGTGGGCCTACGGCGCCACGAAAATGGACGACATCCCCGCCTACAGCACGCTGATCTTCACCATGACCCTGGTCAAGATCGAGCGATAATCCTGCATATGAATATCCTCTACAAAACCTCGCACGTTGTCGTCATCGTTCTCGCATTGGCAATGGGCTTCGCCAGTTGCGTCAAGGTGCCGAAGAATGTGGATGACGACACGCCCTCCGTACCTTTTGTATACGACATCCCGACAGAAGGACTGCCGCTGACGCGCGCCTCCCGCCAGGAGAATCTCAATGTCGGCCGGTATGGCCTCTATGGGATAAGCAAAAAGAACGTCTTCGCGAAAAACATCATCCTGTCGAGAAATGAAGACGGGACGTGGAACCAGAGCGGCAGCTTCACTGTTCCTGACGGACCTGTCAGCCTGTATGCCGTCAATGCTTCTTTTGCCAAAAAGAACGCCGGCGGCATCATGGACAAGCTGACGATGACGCCCGCGAAGCAGACCTTCACCTATACCGTGCCGGAGCGTGCGGAAGACCAGCTGGACCTGATGTGCGCCTCTTCCATCGGCGTGGACCTGAGTGCGAGCGGCGGCGATTCCGGACTCCGTTTCAAGTCCGCGCTCGCCGCCCTGAACTTCATGATCGTCAACAAGCTGGAAGAAGGCTGGCGTGTCTTCGTAGGCGGCGTATCCGTTCATAACCTGGTCAATTCGGGCACCTTCACGTTCAGCACCACGGAATCGAATTCCGGCACCTGGACGGAGGGCACCACCCGCGGAAAGGTCGAGCGCATCCTGGACGAGCCGTTCGAGATCCCGACCACCCGGACTTACCTGGTGCACAGAGATACCATCCTCATCGTGATGCCGCAGGCAAAAGGCGTGAAGTGGAAAACGAAGGAGTCAAGTCCTATGTCCATAGCGGAGGCGGACGCCAACGGTCAGAACTACCTGAAGCTGCTTTGCAGGATCCAGAACGCCCAGGGCAGATATGTGCTTGGTTCGGCGACCTCTTATGGCGAGGTATACCTTCCGGTCAATGTCCCCAAGTCCGTCGCAGGCGCGACGAATACCCTTACCGTCAGCTTCACGGGAGGATATGACAGCAACGGCGAGCCGTTGCCGTTCAGCTCCGGCTTCGTCTTCGACGTCGAACCCTGGACGGAGGGTACGGACGAGCCGGAAGACATTGAATTCTGATACATTCACACATCTAAACACTTTGAAATGAGGATTCATCTATGGCCGTTGGCCATGTCCGCATTCCTGATGCTGTCGCTGTCGGCGTGCAGCCGCGAAGAGCCTGCCGCGCCGCAGAAAAAATGGACTTTCCGCTTCTCCACCGACGCAGTCGCCGTGAAAGGCGCTCCTGAATATGAGCTCAGCAAGAGCGTGGGGATGTCGGCCTTCGTCTTTGACAAGGACGCCCAGCCGGGGCTGCCGGAATATATGTGGAACGGGGAGGTCGTCAGAAAGGGTGCCGGATGGAATACTGTCGGCAGCTACGACAAGCCGGCCGCCGGCCAATCCATCTTGTTCCAGGCCTACTATCCCTTCTGCCCGCAGGACGGCACGGGGCCGGTTCGGCTGGCGGACCGTTCCGTCCCCGGCCCTCTGGCCCTGGAGTATGAGGTCCCTTCGGACGTGTCCGGCCAGCTGGACCTGATGACCGGCGGATCCGAAGCGCTGGGCACCGACGAAGAACTCGAAGATGTGCCCGTGACGATGCATCACCGGCTTGCGGCCATCCAGTTCGTCACCGGAGACATCGGCCTCGCCGGAACGGTCAAAAGCATCTCGCTCAAGAACATCCACGGGAAAGGTTCCTACCGCCATGGCGATGCCGAATGGACGCTGCTGGACCAGCCCGACGGCGTGAGCTTCACCGTCCGGCCCGATTTCGTCGTGGACGGCGTGACGCTGGCCGCGGATCCGGACGGCAGGAAGCCGGTCGCGGACGGGGACAATACCTTCCTGATGCTGCCGCAGGCCATTCCGGACGAGGCCAGGATGGTGATCGAATACGAGGCAACCGTCGATGGCGTGACCTCCGTCCATACGCTGGAGGCCAAGCTTGGCAGCCGTTCCGTACCGGAATGGCAAATGGGAAAGATCTATACTTACCAGATCTCTGTCGTTTCCCTTGCCCTGGAATACGAAACTTTCATCAACGACTGGGAATTCGGAGGCCAGACCGATGTCCAGATAACCTTTTAGCGCAGCCATGAGGACAAAAGACTGTTTGACGGCCGCGGGCATCGTGCTGATGCTCGCCGCATGTTCTTTTTTGCAGGACCTGGGGAATCCCCTGGAGACGCCGGAGCCTGTCGTGCTGCGGGCGGCGCCCGGCGACGGGGCCCTGCGGGCCCGCGACCGGGTGGCCCTGCGCATCGGCGGCGACGTCAGGATTTATGAGGCCTGCGACGAAGACGGAGGCGTCCTGAAGGCGGCGCCGTCCGAAGCGCCGTTCCTCTGGAAAGCGACCGGAGAGAAGAAAGAGATTTCCGGCTGGTTCAGGGGCGATGGCGGGAACCTGAAGGAGATTCCTTCAGAATGGACCGTTGCCGGTGACCAGAACGCAGACGATGGCGCCGGAATGCGGCAGAGCGACTTCCTCTATGCTCCCGCCACCGGAATCACCTATACCGACCGCTTCCATGCCCGGATCAATTTCTATCACCAGACGTCCAAGGTCCTGGTGAGGATCAAGAACGAGGGCGCGTTCAGGGACAACGCCGAAATATTGGAAGCCCTTACCGTTGGGGATGCATCCTTCCCTCTGGTGATGCGTGCTTCATTCGAGGAAATCCCTTCCGACCGTTACGGCCGCTGGACCCTTTTCAGGGGGAAAGACAATCTGGGCTATGTGACGCCCCACGAGACGGCCGCGGCGGACGCTTCCTCCTACCTTAAATGCTACGAGGCCCTGGTCATTCCCGACAATCTGGACGGCAAGCCGCTGCTGGCCATCACCCTGCGCGGGCACACCTACTACTACGTCCCCGCGCAGAATCAGGCCCGGCTGACGCCGGGGCACGTTTTCATCTACGACATCAGCGCCAGCGAAGACAGCACCAAACTGGTCGTCACCCCGATGGTGGGCGACGACCTGGTATGGACGTGGGATGGCGACGGAACTGTCACGGAAGATGACGAGAAGGGCGCCGAACTCTCCATCCAGGGCTGGATCTGGGACCGGAGCGCAGACACCAACGTCACCTCCGGCGAGATTCCGCTCGCGTTCGGGCCGGAAGGCTGGAAGAAGGAAGGCGACGGGAGCGTCACGGTTGAGGAGGGGAATCCGCCGGCCGAGCCCGGGTCGGATGGCTGGGAGAAAGAAGGAGACGACGGGGAAGTGACACAGGACGGCCCGCCCGGGAGCGTGGATGACGGCGGCGGGAGCCGATGGGAACAGGAGGGCGAGAGTGAAAACATTACCAGTACACCAGAATAAACGTAAAATCATATAATAAAGCTAAGTGAACATGAACAAAAGAATCCTTTCCAGCTTGGGCTGGGCAATCCTCGCCCTGACTGCAGTCGGTTGCGTCCAGAAGGGGTTGGATATCGAGGACGGCGCGGAGAGCGGCAGGCCGCTGACGGTCAAAGTGATAGACGGCGGCTATCAGGACAAGGCCGCCACCCGCGCAGGCGAAAGCAACGAAGAGGAAACGGACGGAGAATCCACGATCATGCGGACCCGTTTCATGGCGGGCGACAAGATCGGCGTGTTCTCCATCTCTTCCGGCGGCGCCACCCACTACAAGAACCTGGAACTCGTCTACGACGGTACCGACTGGAAGAATCCGGACGGAGAGACTTTCTACTTCTTCACCGGGATGAAATACTTCGCCTATTATCCTTATACCGAGGACTTTGATATGGACAAGCTGGACTGGTCAAGAGACAGCGCCGCGGGATTCTTCGCCGGCTATATCAATGACTGGATGCCGCTGGAGGACCAGTCCACGACCCAGAAATACATGGCCAGCGACCTGATGGTGGGAGACGGTGGCCTTACGGAAGGTAACACGTTTACCTTCAGCCTCGGCCACACCATGGGGCTGGTCTTCATCTCTGCGGCAGAGGAGATCAAGGGCACGGTCTACCTTTTCCCCAAACTTCCCGAGGCGGACGCGATGGAGAACCTCTCGGAAGAAAGCAAGATCTACGCTTTCGAGCAGCATGTCTATAAGCCGAGCCGCAAGCAGGGCTACTACCGTTATCTCGTGAAACCGGGACAGGCGAAATTCATTTCCGGCAGGAGTCCTGACGGGAAAGTGTTCAGCTTCACGTGCGAGAACGTAGGCGCCGGGCGCTATCGGAAATATGTCATCGACGGGGGCTTCAATCCGGCCAACTCCGAAATCGAGGATTTCACCGTGCAGATCGGAGACGTGCTGTTCGAGGACATGCACATTGAGCACCGGCCGGCCGACGGATCCAAAGTCAAAGGGTCTCCGGCCGGCATCATCTCGTATCTGGCCGATCTGAACGACGAATACACGGAAGGATATGTCCACGGCCTCGTGCTTGCCGGAAAGGTCGCCAACGCTCCGTATAAACAATGGTCCTATACCCTGTATCCTGAGGAATTGGCTGACTGTCCTGACCTGGAAAACTGCCGGACGGTAGAGCAAGCCCTGAATGACAAATCCGGACTGACCAACTGCCTCAAGGTGGGCAAGACCGAAGGTCTCAAACTTCTGACGACAGACCACACCTCGACGCAACCGATCTATGAAAAGGCCACTCCCTGGTTCGTTCCAAGCGCAGGACAGTGGGTCAAGATCATCTGCGCCTGGGGCGGCACGGTCACGAGTCCGATGAACCTTACAGGCCGCATCAACTTCCAATACGAGAGCAAAATACAGCCTGGCGTCGTGACGATGCTCGAAGATGTCAAATACCTGTGGACGCCTTTTTTTGCACCTACATACAGCGGAAACGACTCCCCGGCTGGTAACATAAGATATCCTTACAGCTCGACCGAGTTTGGAACATATGGAGCAGCTACTTCCTATATGTGGATGTTCGTCTATCAAAGGAGCGCAGGGGAGACCTATGCGAAGCCGTTCAGCAAGACGGACCAGGTAGGCATGGACTGGAGAGCGCTTGCTTTTTGATGTCTTATTTCCCGGGGCCCCAGACCTCGTCGGAAATCTCCTTGACCAGGCGGAGCTTGGCCCATTGCTCTTCGGCCGTGATCTTGTTGCCGATGGCGCAGGAGGCGAAGCCGCACTGCGGCGAGAGCGAGAGCCGCTCGAGCGGAATGTATTTGGCGGCTTCGTTGATGCGGGCGATGATGGTCGCCTTGTCCTCCAGTTCGGGGCGCTTGGTGGTGATCAGGCCCAGCACCACGTGCTTGTCGGGGCTGACCTTGGCCAGGGGCCTGAAACTGCCTGAGCGCTCGTCGTCGTATTCCAGGTAGAGAATATCGACGTTCTCCCGTGCGAACACCCAGTCGGCCACGGTGTCGTAGGCGCCGCTGTTGAACCAGGCGGAGTTGTAATTGCCGCGGCAGATGTGCGATGCCACCACCAGGTCGGCCGGCCGGCCCTCGAGGGCCAGGTTGTTCACCTGCAGCAGCATGTCCTTGACGTTGTCGAGATTGAAGCTCAGGCGGGCATAGCGCTGTGCGGCGGCTTCGCCGACGATGGCGCCCCAGGTGCAGTCGTCAAGCTGCAGGAAACGGCCTCCTGCCGCGTAGAACTGGCGGATGAAGTCCTGGTATACGGCGGCGATGTCCCGGATCAGGTCGTTGAGGTCGGGGTAGATGGCGATGGTGCCGGCGTAGTTGTTGGGCATGACGAGCTGCTGGAAGAACTGCGCGGGCGAGGGGACCGTGAGCTTGGCAATGGTCTGGCTGTCCTCAAACTGCTTGACGCGGCGGAAATCGTCGATGAACGGGTGCGGCTTCGGCGTGAGTTTGCCGGTCAGGAACACCCTGTCAAGGCGGGCCGTCACGCCGTTGAACGCGACGTCGCCGCCTTCCTCGTGCGTCACGCCGCCGAAGCCCCAGAAGAAGTCCAGGTGCCAGAAGGTGCGGTTGAACTCGCCGTCGGTGATGACGTGATAGCCCAGCTGCTTTTGCTTGTCTGTCAATTCGCGCACGAGCTGGTCGCGCGTGCTGTCGGAAAGGTTCTTGGGGCGGAGGAAACTGCCTACGAAGTCGGCCCGCTGCGGGACCTGGATGCCTTTGATCGTCTTGCTCATGGTGATTGGTCGTTTATTTCGGCGTCAAAAGTAGGTAAAAGGCATGATATCCTGAATACTGTTTTGCAAAATCAGTAAAATATCCTATTTTCGTGTTGAGGATTGAATATAACGCAGAATATTATTCGGTAAAATGATGACTTACGACGAACTCGACAACACCGATCGCAAGATCCTGCGCATCTTGCAGGACGATTCGACACTCACCGTGAAGGAGCTGGCCGCCCGGGTCAATCTCTCGGCTTCGCCGGCCTTCGACCGCCAGAAGCGGCTGGAGCGCGAGGGCTTCATCAAGGGCTACCACGCCATCCTTGACGCGAAGAAAACCGGCAACGGAATCACGGTCTTGTGCAACATGCGCCTGAAGCAGCACTCGCAGGTGCTGATGGACGACTTCATGGAAGCCATCCAGGGCATCGAAGAGATAACGGAATGCTACAACACGAGCGGCGAATACGATTTCACGCTGAAGATCCAGACGCGGGACATGGACTCGTACCAGGAGTTCATGCGCACGAAGCTGGGCAATATCGACAGCGTGGGCTACTTCCACAGCGTGTTCGTGATGAAGGAAGTCAAAAACACGCACGGCGTGCCGCTGAAATAGAAATGATTGAAACGATCCAAATAGACGGCCCGACGGGCAGGATTTCAGCGGAGCTGCTGCTGCCGGGGGCGGTTCTTCTCGATCCGGTGCAATCCGGCCGATCCGCCGGCGACCATCAACCTCTATGGCTTCCAGATGGGAAGGGAATATATCCTCTCCGCCCAGACGCTGCCCATCGAGGAGGAATCGGCCTGGTTTACGGGCCCCGTCTGCCTCATCCTGACATTCCTTGACGTTCGTGCTAAACAACTATAGAGCAGTATTGAGATGTATGTATGGCACTATGAGTCGCCGCTCGGGGGGATGACCCTTGGCAGTGACGGCACTTCACTCACCGGGCTCTGGTTCGATGAGCAGGAGCGTTATGCCAATCCGCTGCCGGTGGGGTGCGAAGAGAAGATGCTTCCTGTCTTTGCGGATACCTGCCGCTGGCTGGACATCTATTTCAGCGGGCGGGAGCCGGGATTCACGCCGCGGCTTGCCCTGCACGCCGCTCCGTTCCGCACGGCCGTCTGGGAAATCCTACTGACGATTCCTTACGGCAAGACGATGACCTACGGGGAAATCGCGAAGCGGGTTGCGGAACGGATGGGAGCCGCCCGGATGTCCGCCCAGGCGGTCGGCGGAGCTGTGGGACACAATCCCATCTCGCTCATCGTCCCTTGCCACAGGGTCGTGGGCGCCGGCGGCGCGCTCACCGGCTATGCCGGCGGCCTTGACAGGAAGGCCAGCCTGCTCCGGCTGGAAGGTGTGATGCGTTGGTTTTTCGCTATGAATGAGGATTGACCGATTCGGAAAAGGTTTGTAGCTTTGTGTTGGATATGCGTGAATTCTTCCGGTCGTTGTTGATGGTGACGGGCGAAATGAGCCCGTACCTGCTGCTGGGCTTCCTGATCGCGGGGGTGCTGCACGTCTTCGTGCCCCGGCGGTTCTATACCCGTTATCTGTCGAAAGACAACAAGTGGGCCGTGGTCTGGGCGGCGCTGCTGGGCGTGCCGCTTCCGCTGTGCTCCTGCGGCGTGATCCCGACGGCCATCGGCCTGCGGAACGAGAAGGCGTCCAAGGGCGCCGTCGCGTCTTTCCTGATCGCGACGCCGCAGACGGGCGTCGATTCCATCCTGGCGACGTTCTCGCTGCTGGGGCTCGGCTTTGCCGTCATCCGCCCCGTCGCGGCGCTCGTCACCGGCATCTGCGGCGGCCTGCTGGTCAACCGCCTGGTGAAGGAGGACGATGCCGCTGCCGCGCCGGCGGACAGTTGCCGCGTCGAGAGCGGCAGCCGGATCTGGCGCGTGCTGCGCTATGCGTTCTTCGAGATGATGCAGAACATCGGCGGGCGCTTGCTCATCGGCCTGCTGGTGGCGGCGCTCATCCAGGTCGCCGTCCCGGACGAATTCTTCCTGCATTTCGGCAAGCAGCCCCTGCTGCAGATGCTCGTGATCCTGGTCGTCGCCGTGCCGATGTATATCTGCTCGACCGGCAGCATTCCCGTGGCCGCGGCGCTGATGATGAAAGGCCTCTCGCCGGGCGCGGCGCTTGTGATGCTGATGGCCGGGCCGGCCGTCAACATGGCGTCTATCCTGGTCGTCCGGAAGGCGCTGGGAGGCCGTTTTACGGCCATCTACCTGCTGGTGATCGTGGGCTTCTCCATCTTGTTCGGCCTGCTGGTCAACGCCGTGGGCATCACGGTGCGGCCGCTGGCCGCCGGCGATGCCTGCTGCGCGGCCGGGGCGACGCCCGGCCTGTTCCGGATCATCTGTGCCATCGTATTGACTCTTTTGATTATATTTGCTCTGATCATGAAACTTTTCGAACGATTCTCCCGCAAAGAGGCGGCCCCGGACACGGCCGTCTATGTGGTCGAAGGCATGAAATGCAGCCATTGCGAGGCGGCCGTCCTGCGCGCCCTGGACGCCGTGCCCGGCGTCGAGTCCGCCCAGGCCAGCGCCGCCCGCAAGACCCTGACCGTCAAAGGCTCCGCCGCTGAGGATGCCATCCGCGCGGCCGTCGAAGGCGCCGGCTACACCTTCAAAGGCAGGAAATGATCCGCCTATGAAGAGCATCCTTGCTGCCGCATGCCTGGCCGGCGTCCTTGCCGCCTGCGCCCCGAAACCCGCCCACTTCGAGCTGGCGGGCAATCCCATCATCACGCACATGTACTCGGCGGACCCTTCCGCCCACGTCTTCGGGGATTCCCTGTATATCTATCCCAGCCACGACCGTGACCTGGCGATGGGATTCGACATGGAGGACTATCACTGCTATGTGACGGCCGACATGCAGACGTTCGAGGACCGGGGCGTCATTTTCCGGCCTTTCGAGCAGACGACGTGGGCGAAGACCCGGGCGTGGGCGCCCGACTGCGTGGAGCGGAACGGGAAGTATTATCTCTATTTCCCGACGGATGTCAAGTATATCGGCGTTGCCGTGTCGGACCATCCCTGGGGGCCGTTCGCGGACCCGCTGGGCCGTCCGCTGCTGTCCATCGACTCTCCGGGCGTCGTCTGCGACCGCGATTTCATCGACCCGTGCGTCTTTATTGACGACGATGGGCAGGCCTATATGTTCGTGGGGCAGAATACCTGCTGCTGCATCAAGCTGAACGAAGACATGGTCTCCTACGACGGGGAAGTGCACATCATCGAGGGCCTGGAAGAGTTCTTCGAGGCGGCCTGGGTGCACAAATACAACGGCAAGTATTATCTCTCCTACAGCAACAGCCCCTTCAACGGCCATCAGCCGCAGATCGCCTATGCGATGGCCGACAGCCCGCTGGGCCCCTATGAGTACAAGGGCGTCATCCTGGGCCCGGTGAGCAGCGGGACCAACCACCACAGCATCGTGCAGTTCGGCGCCGACTGGTTCCTGTTCTACCACACCGGCGACCTGGGCGGCTACAACTGCCCGGACTGGCCCGGCTTCGGCTCGCTCCACCGCTCTGTCTGCGTCGACTACCTCTACTACAACGAAGACGGGACAATCCGGCCCGTCGTGCCCACGGTCAGCGAGGAGAAGCTGAAAAACAATACGGCCTTCAGGCCTGCGCGTGTCCGTGATGAATGAGCTGAAGGCTGATATGGCGTATCGCTCTGAATTTGCCCTGGTTGATGGGCACAGGATGCATATTTTTGTGGCGGGCGCCGAGAGCGGGATGACGCTTGTCTTCATGTCCGGCTCCGGTACCGTCTCTCCCGCGCTTGATTTCAAAATCCTTTATGAGAAGCTGAGCGGTATCTACCGGATTGTCGTGATCGAGAAATTCGGATACGGGGAATCCGACCTGCACGAAGCTCCCTGCGACATAGATACGCTGGTGTCCTTCCAGCGGCAGGCTTTGTCGGATTCAGGCCTTAAGGGCCCATATATCCTGGTTCCGCATTCGATGTCCGGCCTGGAGGCGATCCGGTGGAAGCAGCTTTATCCGGAAGAGGTCGAGGCCATCATCGGGCTGGATATGGCGACGCCCATTACCTACGGGGAATGGGGCCCTGAAATGGTCGCCCGGCGCATCCGGCTCATGAAACGGATGCGTAAATGCCTTGAGCGGGGATTACTGTTCTGGTTCCCGCTGAATACCCGGGGATTGACGAAAGAAGAGATTCGCAGGCAGCGTCAGCTTTGGAAAAGAAATGCTTTTAACGGGTGTTACGTCAAAGAGGCGGAAGCGGTGATCGGGAATGCCGAAGCGGTCGAAACAGCCGGCGTAATAGACTGCCCGATCCTGATGTTTGTCTCCAACGGGAAGGAAGTTTCTTCGAACTGGCGGGCCAATTGTCAGAGATTCGCCGGGCAGATGCACGCTGAAATGGTCTTGCTCGATTGCGGACATTATGTCCATCATTATGCGAGCGACACCATCTGCCGGGAGATGGAAAGATTCATCGCCCGGACCGTTAATAGAACGTGATGCTTTCGTTCACAAACAGGGCCCCTTTTGTGGATGCTTGGAAATTCGTATATTTGTTCAGATAAATAGAGACCTGCAAATGAATACGAGACAAAAATTTCAAGTTGCCCTGATTATTCTGTCGGCTATCCTCCTTGTTTTCTGGGTTGTCTCCCCGGGCATTGTTCCCGCTAGGATTCTTGGGGTGATAACCTGCGTTCTGCTGATACTCAGCATGGTTGTCTCTTATCGGGCAGAAGAGAAGAACAATAAGAAATCAGATTAGCTACACTTTCAGGATAGAAAGACACTTTAATTATGGCCTGTAATCCGGATTTCGTTCAATACATCATCGACCAGTGCTCGGGCGCCGGTGAGATAGCCGTGAAGAAGATGATGGGGGACTACTGCGCCTACTGCGACGGCGTTCTCTTCGGGCTGATCTGCGACAACAACCTCTACGTGAAGGTGACGGAGCCCGGCAGGGAAGTCCTGAAAGAAATCATCCTGCGGCCGCCGTACGAGAGCGCTAAAGACTACTTCTACATCGGCGACGTGGATGACCGGGACTATTTGGAGCGTCTTATCAGAGCGACTTTGCCGGCTCTGCCCAAGCCAAAGGCGAAGAAGAATCCGGTCAAGTAAAAATGTGTATATTTGTTAAGATAAACCAAAACTAAAAAGAATACGAGCTATGGGAAAGATTACTCAGTTTTTTGAATCACGCACCGGGAAAATTGTTCGAAGTGCTTTTTTTCTGGCTTTGTTCCTCTATCTTATAATATCGCATATTGCTCAGTGGCCAGGAATGAAGCATATCGTGCTTTTCGTTTTCTTTGTTCTGGGCTTTTTGGGGGAGTTGAGCGATTTAATAAAGGTTCTCAAAGCTAAATCAAAAGACAGCTAAATCCGGTTTTGTCGGTGTGACACAGGCCTTGTCCTCAGAAACGCTTCGTTTTGTGGATACGTTGACTCTTCTTCAGATAACTTGAAATACTACAAATGAATCGTTTATTATACTGCTTTATTTTTCTGGCGGTTTTCTCATCTTGCTCAGAGAGACTGAAGAATGATCTGAACCACTATGGAAGAGCACTTGAAAATTATCCGGAGAGCATCGTGATTCCGGCCGAAGGGGGATCGTATGAATTGGTGTTTGAAAGTAACTTTTCTATTTACAGTGATCTGTCTGGTGGCAGTTCTGAGTCGTTTGAAGCCGTCACCATACCCGTCGTTGATAAACGGTACTACCATAAAGATTGTATCCGCATAATCGCAGACAGCAATTCGACAGGTGCGGAGAGAAGAACTACGCTAGTGGTCTCCTATAGTCACCCTGCCGTAATTATGCCTATTTATGCGCTAACCGTTATTGGGGAATACTATATAATTCAGCCTTCTTTGCCATAATAATCCGGGTTGACCGGAGTGACATAAGCGCTGCCTGATCCGCGGCGGCGCGGCTGGAAAAAAGCTACCGCCTGGACGAGTACCATAAGGACGGGTCCATCGTCTACTTCAAGGCCAAGAAGAAATAAATGCGTATATTTGTTCGGATAAATCGAAAACTTATGAAAAGGATCTTCATTACTCTAAGCCTGGCTTCCGCATGGCTATTGACTGCCTGCTCTCCGAAGGCATCTGAAACGACACTCATTCAAGGGCGCATCGAGGGTGGGACAGCCGATCAGGTTGCTGCATTTGTGCTGGATTACAACATAAATGAACCGATAGAAGTTATTGATGGTTCCTTCAACTATGAGTTGGCCACCAATCCTGCCGTTGTCGCGACTTTCTCCTGCATAATGGATGGGAAACAGTTTGATCAGGCTCTCATTCCGGATGGTTCGAATCTGTCGTTGGTCTTTTCACCGGAGGGGGCCACTCTCACGTCTTCCAACAAGAAATCGATCAACTACAGGATGTTAGAGGTGGACCAGGTTTATCAAGAAATGTGGGGTCTCGCCACTCAGTACTTATCTATGCAGCGTGACGGAGCTCCCAAGGAAAAACTTGATTCAATCGCAGAACTTCGACGCCTGGTCTCCGATAAACTCCAGGCACTATACCGTGAGGATTTGGAAATACATAAGGACAATTATCTGTCCGTAAATGGACTGTCCGCCCTGCAATGGAATCTGCCTGACGAACAGAAGGATTCCTTGATCCATACGTTGGATTCGACCGTCATTCAAACAGCCCGGATTCAGATGATCCTGAATGACATTCAGGGCCGGCTCCGCTCCAAGGAAGGGATGCCGTTCGTGGATTTCAGCATCGATACCGAAGATGGCACGGTCAGGCTCTCCGACTACATCGGCAAAGGCAAGTATGTCCTTGTGGATTTTTGGGCGAGTTGGTGCCAACCCTGCATTGAGGAAATGCCGCAACTGAAAGAGGTCTATAACCGGTTCAACGGAACCGGTTTCACCATCCTGGGTGTTGCCGTCTCTGACAGGCCAGAGGACTCACGGGCGGCCATCCGTAAGCATGCGCTTCCGTGGGAGCAGATTCTCGGTACCGGTAACGTTGCTATGGATGCCTATGGAATCAACAGCATCCCCCATGTCATTCTCTTTGGCCCCGACGGCACAATTCTCAAGCGGGACCTCCGCGGCGAACAGATTGGCGCGGCCGTGAAGGAGGCGTTGTCTTTAACTTCCAGTTCCGACCATGTTTGATTGACGGTGCAGAGTTATAACCCGCAAAACGCAGCCAGCAAGGCTTGATAGGTAATGACCGTAAGGTAACCCGGTTTGCGGATATCGGTAGAGACAATACCGTAATCCTTCTTCTGAAGAAAAGAGCTCCGAATCCGATCCTTCCATTGATTCTTGATGGTATTCGTCGGACACAGAATCAGGGCTGGTCTGTTCAGGCGCGAAATGACCTCGATGCCCAAAGTGGTTTTCCCGGCACCCGGAGCCGCCACCACATGAAGCTTGTCATCACGAAGATGAAAGTCCAACTTATCCAGAATCCTTTTCTGGTAACTTCTCCATTCTCCGTTGAAGTGAAGAATACTATCGGGCATCGGTCACGAGATTCTAATGAATGCTTATTTCGGGAACGGCATCGCCAACTCTCACAAACTCCAATTCTTGCCCCATTTGCTTGAGAATGATCGTTTTGCGGTCGGCCGCGACGGTAATGACAACGCCCATGGTCACATTCTCGAATTGGTCGGCTGAGACGGCGTCAAGCGGGAACGACGGCTGCCCGGCGGCCTGTACGCTCAAGCGGGAGCCTGCAACATTGACAGTGACTTCCATCGAGAGCGCATCGCATTTGTAAACGCCTGTGTATGAGGCAAGTTGCTCGGGCGTAAGCTCAATATACCTATTGAAATCCGGAAGCTCTATTTCTTTGCCGTTCAGAGCGTTAAGAACATTTGGAATGATCTGGTCCGTATCGTAGTCGGCGCCGTTTGAGCAAAAAGCGATTGTGACATTGTCGAACACAATAAGTTTAGACGAGAATCCGTCGATCAGGCCAGCGTGGCCGTAGCCGATTTGGTCGCCGTAGGTGAACTGCACAAGGCCGCGTCCGTAGGCGTCTTTAACCTGCTTCATCTGCTCATAAATGTCGTTGCCGAAGACATCGCCAACCAAGGCCTCGCCAAATTTTGCAATGTCCGCGGGCGTCGAAGCCAACGCGCCTGCGCCAATGGCCACCGACGCATCGGTTTCGGGCTGAACCTGCCAATTGTCGAGCAACGTATATGAGCGGGCGTCGCCGCGTTGCGGATCAACGGCCTCGCTGAAGCGTGTGTGCCGCAAATCCAACAAACTGATAATCTGCTCATTGACAATTTCAGCGTACGATTTTCCCCACACATCTTCCAGAATGTAGCCCAACAAGTTGTAGCCGGTGTTGCTGTAGCGGTACTCGCTGCCAGGCTGAAAGTTTGTGCCGGCGGCAGCCACGCGTTCAAGGATCTGTCGGCGCGTCTGCGGCGTGGTATAATAGGTCAAATACTCGTACGGCCTGTCATTGACGATATCCACCAAACCGCTGCGGTGCTGCAATAGTTGGTCAATGGTAATCTGGTCTGCGTTAGGTATTTGCGCATCGGGGAAATACTTGGCGACGGGGTCGTTGAGCGACAGACGTCCCTCGGCGGCGGCCTTCATCACCAGCACCGCCGTGAAGGTCTTCGAAATCGACCCGATACGGTACTGCGTCTCAGCAGTCGCGGGAATCTGATTCTCGACATCGGCCCAGCCCATCGAACGTTGGTAAACGGTCTTCCCATCTTGTCGGACCACAACACTTCCCATAAAATGCCCGTCAAGAGCGTCGAAATAAGCGTCGAGCTTCTGCTCGATCGTTTGCTGACTGCAAGCAGTGCAGACGGCTGCGCACACAAGTGCGGTGAAGGATATTGCCTGTGTTCTCATAACGTGACCTCAGGGTTTAAAGTTACGAATAATATGGGAACATGTCACTGAAAAAGTATGACTTTGCTCAGATTCCCGAGAACTCCGTCGGAGTCATTCCCGTCACTTTCTTGAACAGGCGGCTGAAATGGTGCGGATATTCAAATCCAAGCAAATCGGCTGCTTCTCCTACGCTGAGCCCTTTCATCAGGAAGGTCTTGGCCTGGTCGATGACGAAGGTGTGAATGTAGCCGATGGCAGTGCCGCCCGTGGACTGGTGGATCATGTCGCCGAAATAGCGGGCTGAATAAGCCAGCTCTGATGCGCAGTAGGACACGGTCGGGAGTCCCTTTTCGTGCTGAAGACCCTTCGAGAAATAATCTACCAGCAGGCGGTGAAAGCGTTTAAGGATGTCGCTTTCGCCACTTTCTTTTTGAGTGAGTTGGCGTAGGTAAATGCGCTGGCAGTAGTCCAGAATCAATTGAAGGTAACTAGTAAGGATTTTCCTGAGGGAAGGGGAGTCCTGGTTCTCTTGCATTTCCTTTCGCATTGTGACCAAGAGCAATGAGATTCGTTCCCATTCCTGAGGCTCCATCCGAAGCCAGTCGGTGTCGAAATAGGAGAAAAACGGGTTTTCTGGTATATACAGTTCCGGAGACCAGAGCAGCGCCCATCCGTTGATGTACAAGGGCGTGCCGTTGTCTTCTCCGCCGCCAATCTGCCCTGGCGCAACGGCAATGATGGAGCTGTCGCCGACCAGAATGGATTTTGTGCCATAGGACAGATATTTAGGGAATTGCTGCTGAATGAAAAGACCGTAAACGCCGTAATTGTTCAGGCTGTTCCGGAACGGAGAAACCTCGTCGTAACTGATGAGCGCCAGCTGTGGATGCAGTTCCGGAGCGCCCACATATCTGGCGTAGACATTGGGATTATCGACCTTCAGGATCGTCTTCATAACCCTACAAAGATAGTAAAATCTGCGAAATTGGTATAAAGTCAGCAAATATTTGTACAAAGACTTGGATATCTCCCCGTACCTTTGCTATATGAAACAAAGCGTAACCATAGCCCTAGCGGCGATGCTGCTGCTCGGCTGCAACCAGAACAAGAATATGAATACCCTGACTCTCACCTATGAATGGGACAAGACCTTCCCGAAATCCGAATTGGTCAATCACAGCAAAGTCACTTTCCACAATCGTTTTGGCATTGAACTGGCTGCCGATCTGTACATTCCCAAGAATGCGGAAGGCAAGCTGGCGGCCATCGCAGTTTCCGGCCCCTTTGGCGCCGTGAAGGAGCAGACTGCCGGCATCTATGCGCAGCATATGGCCGAGAGAGGATTCCTCACGATCGCCTTTGATCCCTCCTTCACCGGCGAATCCGGCGGTGAGCCTCGCAGAATGGCGTCTCCAGACATCAATACGGAGGACTTCCTGGCGGCCGTGGATTTCCTTTCGACCCACGAATCGGTAGATTCCGAACGCATCGGCATCATCGGCATCTGTGGCTGGGGTGGCATGGCCATTAATGCGGCGGCGCTGGATCCCCGGATCAAAGCAACGGTTACTTCCACCATGTATGATATGTCCCGCGTGGCGCGTGAGGGTTACTTTGGCAGCACCGATAATGAGGCCGCCCGCGACGCCCAGCGGCAGGCCTGGGCCTCCCAGCGCACCGAAGACTATCGCACCGGTACCTACAAGCGTGCCGGCGGTGTGGTCGATCCGCTTCCGGACGATGCCCCCTGGTTCGTCAAGGACTATCACGCCTATTACAAGACGCCCCGTGGCTACCACAAGCGCAGCGGCAACTCCAATGATGGCTGGAATATCATCGGCACCATGTCCTTCATGAACCAGCCCCTGCTGGACATGGCGGGCGAGATCAAGACCCCCGTGCTCATTATCCATGGCGAAAAGGCCCACAGCCGCTATTTCAGCGAAGGCGCCTTCGCCAAACTGAAAGGAAACAACAAGGAACTCCTCATCATCCCCGGAGCCGTGCATACCGACCTCTATGACGATGTCGCCGGCGTCATTCCCTACGACAAGATTGAGACCTTCTTCAAAGAGAATCTGAAGTAATGAAAGCCGTGATACTCACATTATTGTCCTGCTTCATCCTGTCCTTGTCGGCCTGCGAGAAGCTTCCCGACCCGCTTGTACCTGATCCGCCCCAGGAAGAAAAGAATGAAGGCGGCGACCATTCCGAAGAAACCGATACTGCCATGCCCGAAACCATCAAGATTACCGTGTCCGGAAAGACGCTTCCGGTGAAGATTGAAGACAGCGAAGCCACTAAGGCCCTTGTGGCAGCTTTGAACGAAGCATCCATTACCTATGAAGCCCACGATTACGGCGGCTTTGAGAAAGTAGGTGCACTGGGGCGGACGCTGCCTTCCAGCGATACCCGGATTACTACACAGGCAGGCGATGTGATTCTCTATAGCGGCAACCAGATCGTGCTGTTCTACGGCAGCAATACCTGGAGCTATACACGCATCGGCCAGATGCAATACGGGTCCTTGGATGAACTAAAGTCGTTTCTGAAAGCGGGAGAAGGAAATATTTCCGTAACTTTGTCGTTATGAAAAAAGTAATAGTCATATCAACCAGCCTCCGCCCTGGTTCCAACAGCAATGCGTTGGCGGAGAAATTTGCCGAAGGTGCCAAGGCGGCCGGAAACGAAGTGGAGTTCATCTCCCTTCGAGGTAAGGAAATCAAGTTCTGCAGGGGCTGCCTCTCCTGCCAGAAAACGGGCACCTGCGTGTTTAAGGACGATGTGCCGGCCATTATGGACATCGTACTGAATGCCGATGTCGTCTGTTGGGCAACCCCCATCTATTATTATGAGATGTCCGGCCAGATGAAGACACTCATCGACCGCATGAATGCCATGTATCCCAAGGATTACCGCTTCCGCGAGGTGTATCTGCTCACCACGGCTGCCGATGATCAAGCGCACACGCCAAAGCGTGCCGAGAGCGGCCTTCAGGGCTGGATTGACTGCTTTGAGAAAGCAACGCTCAAAGGCCATCTGTTCTGTGGCGGCGTAAACGACCCTCGCGAGATCGAGAGCAATACCAAGTTGCAGGAAGCCTTCGAATTGGGAAAAGCGATTAGTTAAATTCTCTGTTTATCGAAATGAATATGCCCCGGCAATCCTTCTGGACTGTCGGGGTAGAATTATGTCCGTGTGATCACCGAACTCTCTGATATTGCTCCTCGCTCACAGGTTCCAGCCATTCGTTGGAGGCGCCATCCTGAACGTCTTTATGGAAGGTCAGGTGCTGCATCCAACTGTCGGCTGCCGCACCGTGCCAGTGTTTGGCTCCTTCGGGAATCTCAATGATAGTGCCGGGAATGAGTTGCACGGCCGGTTTACCCCATTCCTGATACCAGCCGCGGCCGGCTACGCAAATCAGGACCTGGACCTGTCTGTGGTGGATATGCCAGTTGTTTCGGCAAGCGGGTTCAAAAGTTACGTTTGCTACGCCGCCATCCATTGGCGCCAGATAGCTGTTGCCAGTAAAGTACTGAGCATAAGCCGCATTGGGTTCCCCCTGGGGCCAGACGGAGAAATCGACAGTCTGGACCAGGGTATGGGCATCTCCGAGTACGGCGTCCAGAGCGCCCCGGAGCCTCTCAGCCTCTGCCAGTCCCACTTTTGCTTCCAACAGGGCGGGCAGGGTACGCAGTTCTTCGTCGCTTACACCCATATTCCGGGCGCCGGAGACGTGGGCGAAAAGCTGCGGCTCACATCCGGGAAGGGCGGAGATGGCACTCACCGTGACAATCTCCCGGTCGGCATAACTGAGGTTGTTGCGGGCGAAGATATCTCCAAAAAGATGAGCCTTCAGATAATAGTCGGTGGCAGGGACAAAACTGTAGTTGAAAGGTTGCCCCGAAAGTTTCGTTTGTACGGCTGTACCTTGTTTCAATGCATCGTAATCGGCAGGAAGCGGATCTGCTTCCTTGCCGGGATTATCTGAAATTCCTGCCGCCTGTCGCTGTTGCAGCAATTTCTGCAGCGTTCCCAGTGCATTGAGCGAACGCGGGAATCCGGTATAGGCATAAAGCTGTGAAAGCGCTTCCTTGGCTTCGCTCACAGTAAGACCGTTATCGAGTGCCTCAGCCGCTGCCTTTTCAAGAGCGGCCTGGTCGCCCTTGGCTTCCAGCGCAGCAATGACGGCAAGACCCTGCCGACGGGGTGAAAGTGCTTGATTCATATTGTTTTCATTGTTTATTGTCATGGGTTGTACCGCATGCGAGACAGGTTCGGTCATCGCCTGATATCGACGTATCTGGCGTCCGCCCAGCTTGTATTTTTCACGAAGGGCGGCCGCTTCCTGCATCATAGGAGAGGCGTGGTAACGGTCCAGGGCGGCTTGGTCTGTCCATTCATCAATGAGAAGCAGTCCCTCCGGATCATCAGCCGGGAAAAAGTAGTCATATCGGAGGCAACCTTCCACAGCCCTGATACGGTCGGCAATTCCGCTATCTTCCATTTCCCTGACATATTCCCGGGCAGAACCATTTTCGCCGGAGTAGCGGATATTGATAGTCTGCTGAGCATGACAGGGATTGCTGAAGATAATGGACAGAAACAGGATGACAATGCAATACAAACGTGTTGTCATGGCATTCATTTTAAACTGTCCACCCAAGCCTTGATGTCAGATTTAGAAGCCCGATTCAGGGTCTTTCCAGCCTTCCAGTTTATCTCAGGATACTGTGCCTTGAATTCGGCATTGGCCTTGTCGATGCTGCTACCACCGGAAGTTGCGAAGAAAATGACGGTCTTACCTTTGAAACCATAGGTCTCGATAAAAGAATTGATGATGGTAGGAGCGGTATACCACCAAACCGGGAAACCGATGTAAATCAAATCATAACTGTCAGCATCCTTCAAGTCCTTCATGATAGCGGGGCGAGAATTGCGGTCTTGCATTTCCACACTGCTGCGCGAGGTCTTTACGGTCCAGTCCAGATCCTCCGCAGTATATTTGACTTCTGGTTTGATTTCGTAGAGCGTTCCGCCGGTGACGGCGGCAAGGTCCTTCGCCACGGCTTCAGTCGTGCCGGTGGCGGAAAAATAGGCTACTAGTGTTTTCATATCGTCTTCGGTATTCTTGTTGTTGTTCTGTCCGCAGGCCGTAAGCGTGATGGCCATGGCGAAGATAGCAAAAAGAAGCTTTTTCATTGTATTGCAGATTTACTTAATGTCGCGGTAATCATCGGGTTGGTATCTATGAGTTTAAGAGACTTGACCATCTCGGCCGTTCCTTCCTTGTATTTCTTGAAATGGGCGGTCTGCAGGTGCGCCTGGTAGGCCTCACGGTCGGCATAGACTTCCAGGATGTATACCTTGTTCGGATCGGCCTTATCCTGCATGGAGAAAAGGCCGATGACGCCAGGCTCCGATGCCATGGATACAGTCCCGACCTCCTTGGCGTATTCCATGTACTCTTTTAGTTTCTCTGGATACACCTCGATTTCGGCCAGACGGACAATGCGCTCCCCGTATTCCCGAATCGGGATATCGGCGCCGAACAAGCGGGCGGCGTTGTTAGCAAGGATGTCCTCTGAGGCAAGACCGTGAGCGGCCAGCCGGGCTTCCAGCGATTTCTTTGCGGCAATAAGCGCTGTCGCAGCAACGTAAGGGTAGTCTGAGCCATAGAGGATATGAGAGGGCTCTGTAACGGTCAGCAGCGACTCGATGGCATCGTCCGTGGCGGCACCAGCAAGGTCATAATACAGGCGGGAAAGGTTGGCATCTACGTCTACCGGTTTCATATATCCCTGCTTCACCATCACCGGGAGAAGCCCCTTGAAGCGTGGCAAGGCATTCGGCAGGAAAGAGCCGCAGTGGGGGACAACCACCCTCAGGTCCGGATAGCGCACCAGGACGTCGTGCTCGACCATGTTCAGAATGGCTCGGGTAGTCTCGGCAAGGTACTCGTAGGAAGCCAGCGGAACAGCTGAAATCAGCTTTTCATTTGCCGCTGATGGTTTATGCGGATGGGTGATGATAACGGCTTTCCGGCTGTTGAGATAGCCCATCAGCGGTTCCAATTCCTCATCTCCAAGGTACTGCCCATAGCTGTTCGAAGCCAGTTTTACACCGTCAGCTCCAAGTACCTCCAGTGCATATCGGGCTTCTTCCAAAGCCCTGTCCACGTCCGGCAGGGGAAGGGCCGCGCAGAAGAGGAATCGGCCCGGATACAGGGCTTTCAACGCCGCAGCCTCTTCATTGAACTGCCGGCAAATGAAGGCCGATTCTGTACCGTCGCCGAAATACGGCTGCGGAGCCGGCATGGTCAGGACCGAGGTCTGTATTCCCGCCTCGTCCATGAATTTCAGATGCTCTTCAGCATCCCATGCCGGGATGGGAAATCCTTCGTCCATCACCATCCCGTGGGCCTTTATGGCTTCCAAATAAGAATCCGGAATCATATGGCAG
>JAEEGK010009316.1_pt1 | contig 22957 bp, 4 predicted proteins | sample 8958771 | NCBI WGS metagenome assembly JAEEGK01 (sample SAMN16246547, study PRJNA631951) | gut metagenome | biome: gut microbiome; feature: rumen; material: SC-attached | host: Bos | place: Iran: Karaj | collected 2018-10 | reverse complement strand
TGGGCAGTTGTGAGATGTCGAGTTGGTTGGTGTTGACGAAGGTCGCTACCTGACGGCCGGAGTAGTCGAATACTTCTACCTTCAACACTCCCTCGGCACCGATGGTGAGTTTGCCGGTGGTGGGATTCGGGTAGATGGTAATGCCGTCGAGGTCGGTCACGTCGGCAATGCCCACTTGGTTGATGGTCAGCTGCAGTATGACGATGCTATCGCAACCAGCCTCGGTCTGTCCTTCATAGACGTACTCGCCACTTTCGGTGTAGGTCTCACCGTTCCACTCATAGCTGTTGGTGGCGGTGTCGAAGATGGTGGTGTGGCTGCTATAGTTGATGGTGAGATGCAGCGTGACGGTGCTGTCGCAATCGACGGCATTGGTGGTGACAAAGGAGGGAGTGTCAGTACTCTCGGTGTAGACCGTCCCGTGCCACTCAAGGCTGTCGCAGGCAGAGAGAATCTCGTTGGACGAGGTGCTGTAGTTGATAGTGAGGTTCAAGGTGATGACGCTGTCGCATCCGGCGACGTTGGTTGAGGTGTACGTAGGTGTATTAGTGCTGGAGGTGTAGTCGGTGCCGTACCAAGTGTAGCTGTCGCAGGCGGTGACGGTTTCGGTTCCGGAGGTGCTGAGGTTGATGGTCAGATGGAGCGTGACGGTGCTGTCGCAGCCAGCGGCGTTGGTGGTAGTGTAGGTAGGAGTGGTAGTGCTGGAGGTGTAAGAAGTACCGTTCCAAGTATAGCTGTCACATGCGGTGACGGTTTCCGTGGCTGTGGTGCTGTAGTTGATGGTCAGGTTCAGTGTGACGATACTGTCGCAGCCCACAGCGTTGGTAGTGGAGTAGGTGGGAGTGTTGGTGGAGGCGGTGTAAGCGGTACCATGCCAGGTGTAGCTGTCGCAGGCGGTGGCAGTCTCAGTGCTGGAAGTGCTGTAGTTGATGGTGAGATTCAGAGTGACAACGCTGTCGCAGCCAGCGGCGTTGGAGGTAGTGTAGGTGGCGGTGTTGGTAGAGGCGGTGTAGGCGGTGCCATGCCAGGTATAGGTGTCGCAGGCGGTGGCGGTTTCAGTGCCCGTGGTGCTGCTATTAATGGTGAGGTGGAGGGTGACGGTGCTGTCGCAGCCGTTGGCGTTAGTAGTCGAATAGGTAGGCGTATTGGTAGAGGCTGTGTAGGCGGTGCCGTGCCAAGTGTAGCTGTCGCAGGCTGTGACGGTCTCCGTACCTGTGGTGCTGCTGTTGATGGTGAGGTGCAGTGTGACGGTGCTGTCACAACCAGCGGCGTTGGTAGTGCTATAGGTGGGCGTGTTGGTAGAGGTGGTATAGGCGGTGCCGTGCCAGGTGTAGCTGTCGCAAGCGGTGACGGTTTCCGTACCCGTGGTGCTGCTGTTGATGGTTAGGTGCAGGGTTACGGTGCTGTCGCAGCCAGCGGCGTTAGTGGTCTGGTAGGTGGGCGTGTTGGTAGAGGCGGTGTAAGTGGTGCCGTGCCATGTGTAGGTGTCGCAGGCGGTGGCTGTCACGGTGCTGGCTGTGCTATTGTTTATAGTCAGATGCAGTGTGACAGTGCTGTCGCAGCCTCCAATGGTGGTAGTGGAGTAGGTGGGAGTGTTGGTAGAAGCGGTGTAGGCGGTGCCGTGCCAAGTGTAGCTGTCGCAGGCGGTGATGCTCTCAATGGTGAAGAGGCTTTGGCTAATGGTGAGGTGCAGCGTGGTGACGCTGTCGCATCCGGCAGCATTCAGCGAGGTGTGGGTCGGCGTGTTAGTCGAGGCTGTGTAGGTGGTGCCATGCCAGGTGTAACTGTTACAGGCGGCGACGGTTTCAATGCCTGAGTTGCTGTAGTTAACTGTCAGGTTCAGTGTGACAGTGCTGTCACAGCCAGCGGCGTTGGTGGTGCTATAGGTAGGCGTATTAGTGGAAGAGGTGTAGGTGGTGCCGTGCCAAGTGTAGCTGTTGCAGGCGGTCTGGTTGTCAATTGTCGTGCTGCTGTTGTTGATGGTTAGGTGCAGTGTGACAACGCTGTCGCATCCGACTGCATTGGTGGTGGTGTAGGTAGGCGTGTTGGTAGAAGCAGTGTAGGCGGTGCCGTGCCAGGTGTAGGTGTCGCAGGCGGTGGCGGTTACGGTGCTTGACGTACTGTTGTTGATAGTCAGGTGCAGGGTGACTGTGCTGTCGCAGCCAGCGGCATTAGTGGTCTGGAAGGTGGGCGTGTTGGTGGATGCCGTGTAGGTGTTTCCGTGCCAGGTATAGGTGTCGCAGGCGGTTGCCGCTGCTACACTCGTGGTGCTATGGTTCAGGGTCAGATGCAGTGTGACAGTGCTGTCGCAGCCCACGGCGTTGGTGGTGCTATAGGTAGGCGTGTTGGTAGAAGCAGTGTAGGTGTTGCCGTGCCAAGTGTAGGTGTCGCAAGCGGTCTGGTTGTCGACGGTTTGGCTACTCTGGTTGATAGTCAGATGCAGCGTTACCGTGCTGTCGCAGCCCACGGAGTTGGTAGCAACAAAGGTAGGCGTGTTGGTCGAAGCGGTGTAGGTGTTGCTATGCCATGTATAGCTGTCGCAAGCAGTGGCCGTCTCAACACTGCTGCTGGTGGGACGCACTGTGAGGGCGAGCATAAAGACACTGTCGCAGCCGAAGGAGGTCTGCAGGCTGTCCCATACGGTATAGGTGCCGGCGGGACGGGTGATGGGCGTTGTGCCGTGACCTGTCCACGTGTAGCCTGCGTCCTCGCAGATGTCGGCAGTGGTTTCGCTATAGTGCGTGGGATGCACGTTCAGCGTCAGGCTGAAAGTGCTGTCGCACCCCATCTGGGTGTACATCGTATCATAATAGAAGGAGATACCGGAGGTGAGGCTGTCGAGTGTGAGATTATGTCCCGTCCAAGTGAAACTTTGGTTGGTGCAGAGATTTTCGGTCTGCGAGGCATTGTAGATTGGGTTGACGGTCAGGTTCACCGTGATGACGCTGTCGCAACCACGGACGGTGAGCAGCGAGTCGGTGTAGGTGCCCGAGACGGTCAGCTGGCGGTTGCCGAAGGTATAGGGACTGCCTTGGCAGACGTTCTGATTGTAGGAACGGCTGTAGGGGTAGTTCTCCTGTATGCAGGTGAGTGCAAACTCCTTCTCGAACGACAGGCCCGTGATGTCGGTGGTGCGGATGCGGACGGAGTAGTCGAACAATCCCGTACAACTATAGGAAGCGTTGGTGTAGAGCTTGTTGCCTTGGATGTAGAAGAGGGCGTTGTTCGCGTCGCCGCTGCCGCTGACCAGCTCATATACAAAGGGTAGGGTGATGTCGTTGTCAATAGAAGAGAGGCTGCCGACGAGCGTGCCTACAGTGGCATTCTCCATAAACGAGGCATTCGAGAGGAGGATGTCGACCGGTGCGGTGTTATTGTTGATAACGGTGTCGGGGACGGTCTTGATGGCCTCCTGGTTGCCTACGTTGTCGGTAGCGCGGGAGATAAAGCGGTATACGTTGCCGTCGACCATGGTGTAATGCGCCGTATCGGTAGGTGCGTAGTAGCCCACCGAGGTGTAGACGGCATCGTTGAGAGACACCATCAGCTCCACGTTGTCTACGCCGCTACCCTGCGGGTCGTCGGACGCTGTGAAGGTGAAGTTGCACACCATCGAGTCGGTGGCCGTGGTCTGGGCGGTGAGGTGCGAGGTGGGAGGCACCGCGTCGAAGGTGTTCTTCCACGCGTTGGTGCTGATGGCGGTGTTGTCGTCGAAGACGATGGTGGCATCCACCGACACCGTGTCGCCCGAAGAGAGGTTATTCTTAGGCAGGACCGAGAAACTCACATACCCCTCGCCGTGGTGCAGGCTATCGTTCACCAGCAGGAATCCCATCTGCGAACTGGCAGGTTCGAAACCCGTGGCAGGGTCAACACTCTGGAATATCCAGAATATTTGGTTGTTCGCCATATCGATACCGGCGGTCACATCCACCCACACGCCCAGCGAGTCGGAGACATCCAGTCGCCTGGTGTAGGAAGTGGTGTTGTTCGGCACATTGAACACAAAGCTGCCGAAGCCGAAATCAGCCAACCGCACGCTGGCAATGTTCTGCTGCGGAGGAATGGGGTAGGTGACGCGCACCCGCGAAGCGGGAGCCGTTGCGAAATCAGGGTCGTTCTCAAAGAGAATAGTGTAGCGCATCCTGTCAGCGATGCTTACATAATGCTCGTCTCCATAGCCCGTGGGGCCGTCCAGCTCGTTGGGGTCTTGAGAACACTCTTCCTTCTTGAGGTCGATGCGGACGCTGGCACTGCCCACATATCCGTTGGAGTCGGTGACGGTGACACCGTACACACCGCTGCTCCCAACAGTCTTTACATTGCTCCCCCACGAATAACGGTAGGGCGGAGTGCCGCCCGACGCGCTGGCCGTCAACGTGGCGGTAGGTGTGGAACAAGGAACAGGTGTGGTGGTTACAGATATTGAGGCATGGATGCTGCAAGCCTCCTCGCGTTCCACAATCACCACATCTTGATATATAGGTTTGTTACACGCCGTGGCTTTCACCACCACACTGTAGGCACCCGCTTTCAATCCGGTGACATATCTGCCTGTAAGGTGGCCGCCTGTGGGGGTGGTCCATTCTACAGTAGTGTAGCTAGTGAGGCTGGAGGGCATCCTCACGATGGCGGCACCGTCGTTGCCCGGATTGCACGACTCAGGACTGTCCTGTTCGCAAGTAATCACGGACTGGGCATTGGCCGTCACTGAAATGAGGGTCATCGCCGCCATGATAATTATTAAGATATATTTTTTCATGTTTTTAAGTTTTAAAGGTTTTAAGGGTTTTAAGGTTTTAAAGGTGCGCTTACCTTTTTATCTTTTTAACCTTTTAAGCGAAGCGAACCCTTTAAACAATTTATTGCTGCTCAGGATTAAACACCGTGGGGTTATTGTCCTGGGCATTGGGCACATTGTCGCCGTCGATATCGGGGTCGCACGCGTCGCCGATGCCATCGCAGTCAATGTCTCCTTGGTCTGGATTGAAGGTGTCGGGACAGTTGTCTATGTCGTCGGGCACATTGTCGCCGTCAAGGTCGTCGTCACAGGGGTCGCCCAGGCCGTCGCCGTCGCTATCCTCCTGTTGGGGGTTGGCATGGAGCGGGCAATTGTCGCACATGTCGCCTATGCCGTCACCGTCGGTGTCGGCCTGTGAGGGATTGAAGTGGATAAGACAGTTGTCCACGCTGTCGGGCACTCCGTCGCCGTCGCGGTCGGAATCCATTTCGTTAAGAATGCTGTCACCGTCGATGTCGGGGTCGCAGTCGTCTCCTATGCCGTCCATGTCGAAATCATATTGTCGGGGATTGACCACCGTGGGGCAGTTGTCGCAGCTGTCGCCCACATGGTCGCCGTCGGCATCCTCTTGTAGGGGGTTGTAGCGGCCGGGGCAGTTGTCGCAGCCATCGCCTATGCCGTCGTCGTCGGTGTCCTCCTGCAGGGGGTTGTAGCGCACTGGGCAGTTGTCGCATGCGTCACCTATGCCGTCATGGTCGCTGTCTGCTTGGTTCGCATTGGCGGTGCAAGGGCAGTTGTCGGTGGCGTTGGGGATGCCGTCGCCGTCCAGGTCGTTACCCGACACCAGTGCCGAGGGGGGATAGTCGTTGAGGAAGATGGCAAGGTTGTTAGCCATGGCCCCGCCGAGCGAGGCAGCAGCAAACTTCCACTGCCCCGACACCTGTGCCATCATATAGGTCATTAGTATGCTGCTGTCGGCATCGTAGTACAACCGTGTGATAACCACCGTGTAGACATCCTCGTTGTAGCTCATCAGATATTCGATGCTGTCAACCGAGCTGACAAATGCCAGGAACGGCAGCCTTACGCTGTCCACTGCCAGCGTTTGGTTGATGGAGGCTGCGTCCTGTGGACGGTACAATGCCACGATATTGCTGACGCTGGCACTTTGGTACGCCTGCAGCAGCCTACAGAGTAAAGCAGGTGGCGTGTTGGTGGTGCTAGCGTTTTGGGAGCCCCCCGAAAGGGCTATCATCCTGTCCGCTCCGCCGAGGGTGCCAGTGAAGGTGTAGAACACCACATTGCCGCAAAGCGTGTGTTCCCCGTCATTAACAAGTATCAATGTGGTGTCGTCGGCGAGGTTGAGCGTAACCGCCTGCGACTGTTCGCTATATTGTGGGAAGCGGTTCGTCTGTGCCATGCCCGCTACGGACAGGGCTATCATCATGAGGAAAAATATCTTGTACTTCATAATTCAATAGTTTTAGAAACTGTGGCAATGGGTTTTTCAATACTGTAGGAGACCAGGCTGGCCAATTTCACAACACCTATCACCGACAAAGTGGCACCAATCTTGATGTTATTGGCAGTTCCGATGCACCACGAAGCCTGTTCCATCACTGACCCCTGCAGCAGCAGGTCGGCAGTGAGGAGCTTGCCGCCCAGTGCGACACCCACGCCGCCGTTCAGAAACAGGCTAATGGTGACAGGGATGCACAACTGCATGCAGCTGGTGTTCAATGCCAGGATGCCATCAATAGGACCTACCGCCACCGAGCCTCCGAAGTTGCACACCAAGTCGGCCGAAGCCACATGGGGGATGCCGTAGAACGGCACCCTGCAGCCGAACGAGGCTCCCCACGTCAGCTGGCCAAACTGTACCTGCAGTGCCCAACTGGCTGTGTGGTCGCTACAGCATAACTTCTTCGGAGTGACCGAGACCGCCGCGCTCGCCTGCGCCGCGGGGCCGTCCTCCCAGCCGCAAGTCGATACCATCTTCAGGAACTGCATCTGTTCAGTCGTCGACTTCAACCCGTTGAGTGCCTCACGGGCCTTGTCCATGCTCTTCAACCTCGTCTCCGCGTTCAGCAGTTCGGCTGGCAGCCCTTGCGTCGCCGTTAGGTCGGAGTTGATGACCTTCACATTAATCTTCTTCTCAGACTTGTGGCCGTCCTTCATCAGGGTGAAGGTTAGCTCCACGTCGTCGTTCGACCATCCGTTGCTGTTCTGCGCCACTGCGGGCGACACCGTCACCTCGCCCTCATGCCCTTCGGGATAGGTCTCAATCTCAAACTGGCTGGTATTGATGGCGTCGCCGTGGTTGTAGCAGCCGTATTTGGCCTTAACGAAGCGAATCTCTGCAGAGTCCTCCACAAACACCCACACCTGATCCTCCTCCACACCGTTTTGGGAGATGCGCTTAACGTTGAAATATTCGGCATCATGGGTGGGGTTCACTGTGATTACCGGCTGGTTGGCACTGCCAACAATATGGCCGGAGTACTCTGCCGTCCAGATATAACATACGTCTGCCGTCCCGTCGGGAACGCCTACCGTGGTCTGCTGCGAGTTGTCCACCTCCCTCACCACATGCTTGTCGGGTCCGGCAAACTGCTGTGCCTGCGCACCCCATGCGAAGGCCAGCAAAAGCAGGATTGAATATATTCGTTTCATATTTCTAATATTTCTAGTGACCAGTGACCAGTGACCAGTGATACGAATGCGCTCGTTTCACAGGTCACAGTTCACTATTATTTCAATTTTTACTTTTCACTTTTCAATTTATTATTGTACCTGTTTGATTGCGAACACCAGTGTGCCTGCCGTGTAGCCATAGATGGTGATGGTGCCGTAGCTGCCTGGTCGTAGCAGCCCTTCCGGCTCGCCCTCGATGCTGAGCGGTATGCGTAGGGTCGTCGTCTGTTGGGCCAGTCCGTCCACGGTCAGCGAGATGTAGGTGCCGCCCACCGACTGCACCTCCAGTACGGGTGCCACGATGTCGGTATTGCCGGTGTTGCCAAACTCCAACATCATACTGATGGTGCGGTTGGGTCGTGGCGAGTTGGGGAACACCATGTGGTATGCCAGCCCGTCGGGGCTTTCCTCGGTCACATGGAACACGTCGGTCAACATCGCCTCGCCTTCGCAGTAGTTGAGCACGCCCATGCTGTAGTAGCCCGTGTCGGCATCCTTCAGGTCGAAGCGGGCGAAAGCCTGATAGTAGCTGCTGTATATCAGCGTGTCGGCAAACAGCGTGTCGCCGTCCTTCAGCATCCACACCTTCATGTCCGGACGGAAGCGCGACCCGTTCAGCTCTATAGTCACATCGCCGCCGGTGCCGCCCTCGTCGGGATTGATGCTGCGCAGTTCGAAGGGCAGGATGTCGGCTGTAACCGTCACCACCTGCATCGAATCGGATGGCACCGAACCGTAGAGGCTCACACCGTAATAACCGGCATGGGTGGAAGGAATGTAGAGCTCAGGATTGGCGGTATACTGCCCGATGGTCGAGAAGTTATAACTGAGGTTGTCGCCCACACGGTTGTGGGAGACATACACCATGTTGACGGCACCGTGCAGCGAGTCGTCGCTCTCCACATGTAGGCGCACCGTCTCGTTGCGGTGGGTTCCCACATTCAGTTTATAGTCGTTGGGCTCGCCGTTGTAGAGCGTATCCACAAGCGGAGTGTTGAATGGCAGCTCGCGCACCTTCACATAGAATGGGAGCACAGACACTGTATTGTTATTGTTCTCGTTGTCCTCGTAGAACGCATTGCGCACGTCGGTCTTGGCAATCAGGTAGTAGTTGCCTTCCGACACACTGCTGATGCGGGCGGTAAGTTGTTGCACCACCGAGTCGCCAGAAGCCAGGCTGATTTGCTCAACATTGGCACGACCCAGCAGGCGGTCGTTAGCGTCAAACACGTCATCGCCCGACAGGTACAGCAGCGAGCTGAGACCTCTGCCGCTGATATCGTTGGCTCCGATGTTGGCGACTGCCCATTGGAACTGGGCTCTTCTGCCGCTGACCATCGTGTCGGGCATCACAATGCGTGACACCACTAGGTCGCCAGGCGGAGGTAGTGTAATGGTGACAGGCACGGCAACCACATTGTTATCCTGCACGGTCTCATAGAAGTTGAGCTGTGCATTGGTCTGTACCAGCAGGAAACGGGACCCTTGGTTGGGTACAGGCACTGTTACCTCTACGGTGTCGCGGTAGCTCTCTCCGGCGGCAAGCGACATCTCTTTGGGTGTCAGCGTCAGCTGTTGGCTCGTACTGTTGAGAGCTGCCACATACGACATAGACACCCTGTCCGCCCAGTGGCCTTGGACCACGGGTGTAGCACTTACATTCGTCACCGTATAGACCAGCTGGAACGGCTGGCCGCTCACCACGTTGCCTAGTATGGCCACATCGCTGACTTGCAAGTCGGGAGTGGGCACGGCATTGATTGTGATAGACCGTACAAACTGGTTGTTCGATACGTCAATGTCGGGATTACTCCTGTTGTAGTCGCAGATGCCTACCAGATAGAGTGTGCTGGGCGAGCCGAAAGGTATCGTCACCTCGAAACTCACCTGATAGCTCTCTCCGGGCAGTAGTACCGTCGTGTGGTTCTGCTCCTGGTTGGCCATGTTGGCCTGGATGGACCCATCCTGCGACACATAGAGCCGGTCAACCCAACGTGGTGCCGATGTGGGTACTGTTGTGTGGTTGGTAATGGTCAGGGTATAGGTGGCCTGCTGACCCCAATCCATCGTGGCAGGACCGCTGATAGAGTCTATCTGTAGGTCAAGCGGGTACAACTTCACGAAGGCCTGGGCACTGCGCACCCTGTTGTTGCTTTCGCCAGTATGCTCGTAGAATGCGTCATTATAGTCTGTTACCGCATAGAAGTAATAAAATCCTGCATTGGCATTTGTCGGTATGATACCTGTGACGACACATGGCAGGGTGTCGTTCACATCGATATTCACGGACTGTTCAAGTGTTGCCACCTCAATATGGGGTGCACTGCCCCATGTACCACTTAACGACATAAACACTTTAGTTGTTAGGACACCTTGGGCTGCCGCTATACCTTGGTTAATAATATCGACGTCGAATGTCACAGTCTGTCCCACACTCATCGTGTCAGGCACATTCAGGTTACGGACAATCAGGTCGGGATAAGGACTCAGATTCACATGCATCAGTGTATTGCCATGCGTTACGTTGTTTCCTTCGTTGGATTCGCAGATTTTGTTGGTGGGGTCTATCACCAGATGCAGATAGTAGTCCCCCTCTATGCCGTTGGGCAGTGTGACGGTTCTTGTCAGCGTTATACTGCTGTCGGGTGTCAGACTCATCCGCTCACGGCTGTCCAACACTCTGTTGGCAGCGTTGGCGGTGTAGGTGGTATTGCTGCTCGAGATGTACATTGCCAAACTTACCGTGTCGTTCACTGCCAAGGTGCCTATATTACTCAGCAATATGGTTACTGGCATCTGTGTGCCTGACCAGCCGGTGTCAGCATAGTTGATGGTTGTGGCTGTCAGGTCGGCACGGTTCACTTCGTATGCAACCGTTTTAGTGTTGTTGGCGGTATTGCTCTCCAATATCTGGTTGTCCCAGTTCGTTTGGATAGTCAACTCTCCTTGGGCAGTGCTGATGCAAGTCTGTTTGAGGAGGCAGGTGACAAGGAGGCTGTCGCCAGGTGCCAGATTGCATTGCACACCTTTGCTTACAGGGGTACCGCTTATATTAAAGCGGGTATTCAAATAGCCATAGGCTGTGCCTTGTCCGATGTTCTTAATATAGGTCTGTACATGTAGCGTGTCACCTATCGATATGCTGTTCTCAAACTGTACGCTAGAGACCACTAGGTCGGACAGCACTATTTGTGAGGGCGACGTACTGGCTCCTGTGTTGTTGTCCTCGTTCAGGTATTCGAAGATGCTGTCTAGATAGTCCGTCCGCACTATCAGGTAGTACGAGCCCGTCAGCGTAGCGGGTATAGTAATGGTGGATGTCGCAGAATAACTGCTGTCTATGCCGATGACCCCATAGTGGTTTTCGTATTTCAGAAATACGGCAGAAGCGTCGTATGTAGGTGCGGTTGACAAGTAGAGGGCATCGCGCCATTGTGACTTCTCTGTCGCTGCGGCACCGGCGTTCGTTACTGTCCAACTGACGGGATAGTTGCAGCGGGGCGACAGGGTGGCAGGCATGGTCACATTTGTCACTGTTAGGTCAGCAAGGGGTGCCATCACAACTTCGATGGACTGTGACGATGCCGTGGTGTTGTTGTTCTCGTAGATACTCTCGTACACACTGTCGGATATGTCGGTCACGACGAAGATGTTGTAGGTGCCTGCATAATTAATGGGCAGGTGTACCGTGGCTGAAGCTTGATAGCTACTGTCGGTTGCTAGGCCTCCATTATGTTTCACATGGGCCAGCCTGCGGGCCTCGGCCATGTTCAGCTCCGAACCCATTTGGATATAAACATCGTCGTACCAGCCGCCTGTTGCGAGGGAAGTGCCTTGGTTGGCAACAGTCCACTGCACCGCTATGTCGCTGCCCGAGAAAGCGTTGGTGGGGTGCGAGATGTGCGTCACTACCAAGTCGGGTGATGGCGGAGGCAGGATGCTGATGACCTTGTAGAAGAAGTTATCAGATTCGTTGGTCTCATAAATACTTTGGCTACCGCGCATGGTACCAGAAAGGTAGTGATAGGGGTTGCCTGTGACTGACGGTGTGTATGGGTCTGGCGGTCCGGTAAGACCTTCAGCATAGTAGTTGAAGTCGCGCACTGCATACAGGTCGGTCATCACAAAGAGATAATAGCCGCCTATATAGTCTTCAGGAATTGTTACCGTAACCGAGTTGGTGTACGACTCACCGGCATTGAGTGATGTGAGATTCTGTACCGTTGCAAGCAACACTTCGTCCACGCCATACCAGAAACCTCCACCTACGCCGTCCACGCCTGACAGCCAGATGTAGTCGTTCCATGTCTCACCCTGTGGTGTGTTGCCCTCACCGTCGTTCTTTACAGTCCAAGTGATAGTTATGGGCTGGTTGGCAACAGGTGTGGAATTTGTAATCTGCGTCACATGTAGGTCTGGGTAAGGATTGGTACGCAATATGTGGGTGGGGCTGGTGCGGTTGATACACTCATTCCATGCCACCACTTTCCATCGGTAGTAGGCTCCGTGCGTATAGTCGGGCAGTGGATAATTGTTGAGTGCGCTAGTAGTCAAACCAGTCACCGTCGGTGTTGTGGGCTCTACATTTCCTTTCCATAGATAGAAATCGTATGATGTGGCTTCGGGCAATGCCGACCATGAGAAATCGACCCGCTGGCCGTATACAATGGTGCTGTCCGTCGGTGTGTATGTGGTAAATGCTGACAGCGGTGTCAGTGTCGAGGAGTCGCACAAGGTGATGATGGTCAGTCTTGGCGAGCGAATGCTGTATTCGTTTCCACAGTTGGCCCGCACAAAGCAGGTGTAGCTCCTATTCAGGCTCAGCCCGCTTACCGTCACGGTGGTGTCGCCTAGCGTGATGTTGCTGTCCAGTGTGCCATCGGCACTTTGGATGGTGAATAACCACTGGCTCTCCGAGCCTTGTGGCGACCAGGCGAAGGTGGCACTTGTGCCGGTAATCGCCAGACTGCGTAGGTTCAGTGGCGACGGGCAGGTGGTGCTGGCTTCGCTTTCGTAGGCTCCTATGTCAATGTTATTGCCAAGAATACGCGGGTTGCCGTCGGCATCGGTGGCAAGGTGGTTATAGGTGCTGTCACCATAGTCCACGCAGTGCGATGCCGGATGCAGGCGGTAGTTGCGTTGTCCGGGGTCGAGGAATCGGACGTAGTTGTCCGTCCCGTTGGTGCCGTCATTGGTGGGGGCAAGTTCTAAGATGTTGGTACCACTACTATAGCCGCCCTCTATCGCCACGTTGTAGATATTGAGTGTGCCGTCCATATTGCTGGCAAGGTAGTTCACCTTGTTGCCCCAGATGATGGAGTTGTAAATGGACGAGGAGTAGTTGCCGTATACGCCACCTTGGTAGTTTGAGGCGGTGTTGTTGGCTACCACGCAGTTGTACATGCTGGAATAGTATATATACACACCAGCATAATTGTACGCCTGGTTGTGGCTTACCGCGGTGTTGTAGATATGGCAGGAACTGGCATAGATGCCGCCGTAGTAGTAGCTGTTGTTGCCGTACACTTCGCAGTTGGTGATGGTGGCATCGCTTAGATATAAACCACCGCCGTACACGTATGCAGTGTAGTTGCTCGGAATCAGGTTTTGATAACCGTTGTTGCGTATCACGCAATGGTCTAGGACGGTGTCAGAGACTGATGTTCCGGTCGCGTTGACACCGATGCCGTAGTAGCTATAGGTGTTGTTGACCAGCATGATGTTGTTCTGAATGGTGCAGTTGCGCAGCCGTCCGCCTTGGCGGAGCATTACGCCCGCTCCTGACTGGTTTGTCACCAGTCCGTTCTGGATGATGAAGCCGTCAACGACGGTGGGGGTGGAGTAGCTGCCCGATTGGTTCAGCACACGGTTGGCGTGCTGTCCGTCGAGGATGGTGGGGTGTGCAGCCAGGTCGCGAAGGGCGAGGTCGTAGGTCGGGGGCTCGTTGCCCACGAAGCCGCCATACATGTTCACGCCTTCGCGTAGTGAGAATGCTCCCGATGAGGCGGTGTCGCCCGTGTAGGTGCCTTCCGCCACCCAGATGCGCGAGCATCCGCCAAGGGTGGCATAGATGAGGGCGACGTTGATGTCGCTCATGGCGTTGCTCCATGAGGTGCCGTCGCGCAGGCCCGCACCGGTGGCGGTGACGTAGACTATGCTGTCGGGATAGGTGGGCAGGGTGATGCCGCTGTAGGGCGACTCGTAGCAGCCGATGTCGCTACGGCCATTCTGTAGGCGGGGGTTGCCTACAAGGTCGGTGGCGGTGCCGTAGGTTGGACTGGTGTATAGAGTGCTGTCGTTCGAGCCGCGGTCGATGAGTATGGAGCCTTCCTGCAGCGTCCAGTCGGCAGTGGTGGCATATTCGTGGCCTGTTCCGATTGCGGGCTGGGTGAACATGGGACTGGTGATGGTTCCTGTGTTGGCGGTGCTGAGGATGAAGCATTCGCTGCTGTGCTGGTAGGCAGGCAGCTCGGATTCGAAGGCGCAGTTGAAAAAGTTGGAGCTGCCTGACGAGACTGCCTGCTCTAGCGAGGTGGGGTTGTATTCGCTACGGTTGCCCCAGAAGAGGGTGTTGTAGATGTTGCAGTACGATCCGCAGTAGTTGAGAGATGCGGAGCCGGTGCTGTTGTTGGCGACTATGTGACAGTTGTATAGGGTGCAGTTGCTGATGTATATGCCGCTGTAGTTGTATGCGGTATTGTTGGCTATCAGGCAGTTTGATAGGGTTCCGTTGTTGCTGTACAGTCCACCATAGTAGTAGGCTTGGTTGGCTGTGATGCGGCAGCGGTGGATGGTGCCGTTGTTGTATATACCGCCATAGTATGAGGCGCTGTCGGCTGTGATGGTGCAGCCTCGCAGCGTGCCGTACTGGTTGTAGACACCGCCGGCATAGTAGGCTCGGCATTGGGTCACGGTGCTGTTGGCCAGGATGCCGCCTTGGCGCAGATAGGCGCCGCCGCCATAGTCGGAACCCGCCTGTCCGCCAGTGAGGGTGAAGCCGTCCCAGAGGGAGCTGTCGTTGGTGAGTGCGGCGGGCTGGTATAGCACACGACGCACGCCCTGACCGTCGAGGATGGTGGGGTGCGCCTGGATTTCGCGTGCCGCGAGGTCGAAGGTGGCGGGCTCGGTGCCTTGGAAGCCTCCGTAGACGTGCGCTCCGCCCATCATGGTGAAGGCGTTGTCGGCAGTGACGTCGCCGTAGTAGGTGCCTTCTGCCACCCATACCTGCGGATGGCCGCAGAGTGACGAGTAGAGTATGGCGGTGTTGATGTCGCTCATGGCATTGGCCCATGAGGTGCCGTCCTGCAGGCCTGCGCCTGTGGAAGTGACGTAGATGATGCCGCTCGTGTATTCGGGCAGTATCAGGCCGAGGCTGGAGGATTCGTAGCATCCGATGTCGACCCTGCCGTTCTGCACACGGCTGTTGCCAGCCAGGTCAGTGGCGGGCAGGAGGAGGGTGCTGTCCATGTGGCCGCGGTCGATGAGTATAGAGCCTTCCTGCAGCGTCCAGTCGGCGGTGGCGGCATAGTCGATGCCGGCACCTGCGGCGGGCTGCACGAACTTGGGACTGGTGAGGTCGCCCACGTTTTGTGAACTGAGGATGATGCATTCTGTCGTGGTTCCTCCGGTGGGATACATCGCCTCGAAGGCGCAACGGGTGCAGGTGGCGTTGACGTATGCCTGCTGCCGCGGCGTGGTGTCGTTGGCATAGCGGTTGCCCCAGAAGATGGTGTTGTAGATGTTTCCGTATGAGATGTAATTGAGCGTCGTGGAGTTGAGGGTGCGGTTGGCTACCACATGGCAGTTGGCCAAGACGGTACCCGAGTGGCATATACCGCCGTGATAGCTTGCGGTGTTGTTGGCAATGAGTGTATTGTATGTGTTGCCCTCGCTGTAGAGGCCGCCATAGTAGTAGGCTTGGTTGGCCGTAATAGCACAGTTTTGCACGGTTCCGTAGTTGTACACTCCGCCGCCATATTCGGCGCTGTCGGCCGTGACGAGACAGTTGCGCAGCTTACCATAGTAGTTGAACACACCGCCACCGCTGTTGCCGGTCCGACACTGGGTGATGGTGCTGTTGGCAAGGATGCCGCCCTGACGGAGGTACGCGCCGGCGCCCGACTCGTTGGTCAGGCGTCCGCGGGTGATGTGGAAGCCGTCCCAGATGATGCTGTCGCCCGACAGGCTGGAGGTTTGGTAGAGCACACGGCGTGCGTCCTGACCGTCGAGGATGGTGGGATGCGACTGGATGTCGCGTGCCGCGAGGTCGAAGGTGGCAGGCTCGTTGCCATAGAATCCGCCGTAGACGTCCACACCCGGTAGCATGGTGAAGGCGTTGGCGGCAGTGACGTCGCCGTAGTAGGTGCCTTCGGCTACCCACACTTGCGGGCGGATATTGAATGCTTGATGAATGGCGGCGGCAGTGTTTAATGCCCAGTTGAAATCGGCTGTGGCATTCTCCCATGAGGTGCCATTTCCTGCTCCAGCACCGCCAACCTTCACATATAGGCGGTCGGTCTCCTGTAGCTGGGTGGTGAACCGGACAGTACGCCATGCGGAAGTGTCTCCCGTCGTGCAGATAGTCCTTGCACGCAGCTCGTACTGCGTGTTCTGCAACAGGCCGGTGATGGTCACCGTGTCGGCTGGTATTATTTCGATATAATTGTCGCTGTCCATCCTGCGGTACTGCATTTGCAGTGGGCCCATAGAGAGCGTGCGGTAGGTGGCAGAAGAGGGTGTTATGTTCACCGCCATTACGCTAGGTTGTGGACAGGTGGTTGCCTCACAATTAGAGGGGATACGCATATTGGGTCGGTAGGTTACCCTTGAAAACGAGTAATTGCCTCCAACGGTGTAATGGGTGCCATCAGAAGCGATATATATGGACTTGTAGCCGTCTGTTGCATGTGTGGCAAAACGGTTGCTCGAAGAAATATAGCTGCCCGTATTGTCCACAACGGCAATGACCAGATTCTGTGTACCGCTGTAGTTAAATGGTGTCTGTAGCGGGATAGCGAACCAGGTGTTGTTGCTGTTGAAAGTTACCGAACCAGCATACACCTCTGTCAGGGTGTTTCCGGGCACCATGTCGCTACCTGAGGCAAACTCCGTCTTGTTAGTTTCGCCAAGGTATATCTGTATCGAACGAGTACAAGCCGAACCGTAATAATACTGCCAATAGATGGTGTCGATAGTCATCGCTGAACCACCCATCTCGGCGATATCCACCAGCGATTGGGTGTAGCTATAATTGAAATAGACGTTCAGAGGAAGATTGCCGCCATTGGTGGTGAGATAGTTGTCTGGGTCGCCAAGCATAACACCGTGCCCACCCGCGCCGCAGGCGGTATGGAACGACAGGATGTCGGTGTAGATGCTATACTCACTTCCGCAGACGCTCTTGAGGCGTAGGAGGTAGGACGCGTCGAAAGCCAAAGGCATAAGCGTCTGCTGATGACCCACCACGGTGATGGCGGTCCACTGCGAGTCGGACGCAAGGGCGTATTCGAGCTGCACGGTGTCATTTTCGCACTGCCAGCTTATCAAGGCCGAGAAGGCGGTGACCTCACTGACGGTTACCTGCGTGGGACGGAGGCAGAAGTGCTCGCCGCTATACTCGTAGCAGCCCATGTCGCTGGCAGTGCCATAGAGGCGGGCAAGGCCGCGCAGGTCGGTGCCACTGACCGAGGCCGAACCCATGTCGATACAGGCCGAACCGTTCATCAGGCGGTAGTCGTGGTCCTCGGTGCTGGCGAAACGCACATGTAGGCTGTCGTCTTCGCCTATGTTGGCACATGCAATCCGCAGGCTGGTGGAGTCCATGGTTATGTTGAAGTCGAAAGCACATTGGCTCATGTACGAGTAGCTGATATTGGAATTGTCTGACCCGCCGCTGGTGCGACGGTTGCCCCAGAGGATGGAGTTGGTCAGGTAGCTATTGCCGGAGACGTAGAGACTGGGATAGTTATAGGAGGTGTTGCATAGTATGTCGGTATGGTCGATGTTGGTGTTGGATGCATAGATGCCGCCACCGTAATAGTAGCAGTTGTTACCATAGAAGAGACAGTTGGTGACATTACTATAGTAGAGGTATGCACCGCCACCATAAGAGCTTGAGGTGTAGTTGTTGCGGACGATGGTGCGGTTCAGGTCGGTGTAGTAGGCATACAGACCGCTACCGTTACTACTGGTGTTACCGTTCTCAATGATCACCCCATCCAGCACCGCATTGCGCTGACGTTGGGAAGTGATATTGAGTTTTGCCACCTGGCGTTGGCTACGGCCGTCGAGGATGGTTGGGTGCGCCGTAAGGTTGCGTTGGTTCAAATCATAGTTTTCTGGCTCGTTGCCCACCAAGCCGCCATAGATGCGAACGCCTGGTACCAGGCCGAAGGCGTAGTTGCGGGTGGTGTCGCCGTAGTAGGTGCCTTCTGCCACCCAGATGTCGCACAGGGTGCCATAGGTAGAATAGCAGATGTCGGCCATTTGTAGGGCACTCTCCAAGTCGGCCATGGCGTTGGCCCAACTTTCACCCGTGGCGTTGCCACTGGCGGTGGGCTTCACATAGATGCGTGTCAGATTGAGGGGTAGGGTGGTGAAAGTGCGGCTTATCCAGCGGCTGGTGTCGCTGGCACTGCAGTTGTTGCGCATACGCACCTCATATTCTGTATTGGGTGTCAGCCCTGACAGAGTGGTTGGGCTGGTTCCGGGTGTCACGGGGATGTACTCCGTCGCAGTAGAGGCACGGTACTGGATTTCTGCCGTGCTACTGACTGCCCAGTCTACGGTGGCTGTGGTGCTACCCACTGTCAAACTATAGTTGGGTGTGGGACATGCTGTGGCGTCGCACTCGCCCGGCATGTGTAGCACATTGCAGTACGAACCCATGTTCAAGGTGACGTTGCTGAAGTTGACGGGGCTGCCGTCGCGCGAGTAGTAGAGTGAGCGGTTGGGTGCCGAGAAGGTCATGAACTTGTCGCCGCTCGACTGCCAGCTGCCTGTCGAGTCAATCACTGCCAGCACCAAGTTGTCGGTGCCGTTATATGTGAAGGGGATCTGCAGCTGGATGCTGTTCATCCGGGGTGTGTTGCTGAAGGTATATTCGCCGCTGTACACCAGTGTCAGCTGGCTTTCAGGTATCACATCCGACGAGCTGCCGAAGGCATTCATTGTGGTATGCCCCAAGAAAATCTTCAGCCGACGGGTAATAGGGCTGCCATAGGTGTAGAAGAAGTCGAGCTGGCTGATGGTAGTGGAATCTCCCAACTCAGAGGCAAGATATATCTGCTGTGTGGCTCCGTAGTTATAATAGGTATTGGTGGGGATCTGGCTGCCTAGGGAAGTGGTATAGTTGGTGGTGTCGCCAATCATCAGGTGTCCCACATAGTCGGGACAGCCGGTAGTGAATGTCAGCTCGTAGTCGCCGCTCACGCTGTCGGGGCAGATAGTGCGCAGCCGCACCACATATTCGGTCAGGCTCGACAGCCCGCTCAGTGTCACGTGGCACATACGTATGCCGCTAGTTGTGTCGCCAGTGGCTTCGGCATCCACCGACACCGAATCCCAAGCTGTGCTGCCTTGTGGAGCATAATATACCATATAGTTGGAACGCGGTGCGCGCCAGTCCACACGGGCGGAGTAGCTCGTCACCTCGCTCACCTGTGCCGAGGCGACGGCACTGCAAATAGTCTCTCCTTGCCATTCGTAGCAACCTATATCTGCAGCCGTGCCGTACACGCGCGGGTTGCCGGCGAGGTCGGTTGCAGTGCTAGGTGTGCCTGCTGCGGCATTGATACATGCCGAGCCCTCGGTGAGGCGGAAGTCAGAGGTTTCGTCAGCAAACATCGGATAGTGCGACGTGAGGTTGCTGCCTTCGTTCTGTACCTCCAGGTAGATGTTGCCACTACCGCTATAGCCGCCCTGTATGCCACAATGGTCGGCAATAATACTGCCAGTTATCTGGTAGCTGCTGGTGCTTCCGCCACGGGTGTTGCCCCACACAATGGTGTTCTCCAATAGGCTGGAGATAGTGTTGTTGTAGCTGCTGCCCGAGACGGCATAGTAATTCTGGGTGTTGTTGGCCACCACATCGCAGTGGCTCAATACGCTGCTGTCGCTTAGCCGCACCACATAAGAGTAAGACGAGTTGCGGGCAATCAGACAGTTCTCAGCGCGTGCATTGATAAGCTGCACTATATAGGAGCTGGTGCTGGTGTTGTCCACTATCGAGCAGTTCAGCAGCGATGCAGGCCTGTTGGGATCGGTATTAGAGCACTGCACCCGCACCAACGTGTTCGACATCGTGTTGCCCGTGATCGTGCAGTTGCGCAGCTGGACATAGTCGTTTAGGTTTGCCACCGTATACGACCCACTGCTGAAGGTGAATCCGTCGACCCACGCCTGGGTGCTGTCGGTAAGCGTGTAGTATTGCGATACCATGTTGCCGTAACTGTAGGTCAGCACGGTGGGGTGCGCTGCCAGGTCGCGCTGCGACATGTCGTAGCCCGTAGGCTCGTTGCCTACCAAGCCGCCATAGATATGCAGTCCGGGCGCAATCGAGATGTGGCTCGAATAGGTGCCTTCGGCCACCCATACCTCAGGAGTCATGCCATACTGGTCATAAATTACCGAAGCAAGGCTGGTAGCCTGGGCTGTAGTGGCCAGGGCGTCGCTCCAACTGCTACCTGTGTTGGCATCGTCGCCATCGGTGCTTACATATATAATAGGTGTCCATATAGCATCAGTCTGCAGCCATATTCTCTCGCTCCAACCGCTGGTGTCGGTGCCGCATAGCGATGCCACTTCAATCATATAGGAGGTATTAGGCTGTAAAGAGGAGAATGTATAGAATGTATCTGTCGTAGTGGCGGAAGCAACAACCGAATCCCAGTCGTTCAACAGTCGCACTACATAGTTGCCTGCGCTAGAAGGATTCCAGTGGACGGAGAGATGCGTAGTGTCGGCATCCGTCAATTCAACCCACGGCACATACTCGCAGGCATTACAGTCGTTCATCACCGTGGCGATGGTGTCGCCGTCGTAGAAGTCGTAGTTTTCGCCCTGTGCCAATAGGCGGTGGCTGAGGTCATATACCAAAAACTGGGCATCATAGTCCTCGCCCGCCTGGTGCCACACCAATGTCACGCTGTCGTGGCATAGCGGCACATACACAGAGTCCCAATACCCATTATCGAGTGTCACGAAATCCAATAGGCTGCCGCGTTGGTACACCTCGATACCGTTGCCTTGCCAGCCGTCCCAATTGTAGTCGCGCACAAAGAACACCATGTTGCAGGTGTTCACGCCGCACAGGGTGGCGAATTGGCCAAAGCGGGGACTGCTTGTCTCGCTACCGCACGTAGCGGTCACATATACGTCGTACGTATGTGCCGAGTCGAGTCCCGTCAGCGTCACGGCTGGGGTGGTCACGGTCAGCGTGGTGCCGGTGCCGGGCGTGAAGCCGACTGCACCATATTCCACCTGCCACGAACTGTTGCTGCTGGCATTCCACGCCAGTGCCAGCTGGTTGTGGGTGCGGGTCACCACATGCAGGCCGCTCGGACGCGGGCAGGTGGGGCACTGGTTCATCACCACTGCAATCGTGTCGCCAGTGGAATACTCCGTTACATCGTTCACCGCTAGGAGGGTGTCGCCGTCCTCGTTGGTCACTTCGAACGACACTTCTTCACCCCAGCTGCCTACCGACCAGACGAACACTACCGAGTCGGAGCAGACCGGCACCTGCGCGGTACCATTCCTTCCACTTTCTAGGGTTACGGTTCCTCTGAGTGTTGAGCCTTGGTAGACATACAGCTGGCCGTTGTTCCAACCGTCGCCATAGCTGTCGTGCATTTCAATTAGAATCTGGCATTGGGGCGTTCCGCCAGTGCACTGCGCGTTGGTTCGGAATGTCCCGAACAATAGCAGTATCAATGCCATCAAATAGTAAATGTGTTTCATATAGATAAGTATTTGTGTTTTACATGAATTATAGGCGTTTGCATAAATAATAAATGGGGGCATAATATGCCCTAAAGGTATATAATTGACGATGCAAATTTACACTTTTTTTCATAATATCATCACTTTATTGTGAATTTTTTTTTGTTTCCCTATGTTAAATTGCTTATAATATATTTGTTTATTGTCTGTTATATGTTGTATTTTTTTATCTTAAATAATACCTCAAGGGTCTCTATGAGCCCCTTTTTTTATCATTTCAGTGGCTATATTTATCATTTCTGTGAAATCTCTGTGCCGTTGCACCAGCTTCTTCCTCACGCAGCCCGCTTTAACTCACTATAAATTAAGGCAGGAATGTGTTAACATGGGAATTCGTGGGCTAATGGACAAATTTTAGGCTAAAATTCTTGTAAGGCCTATAATAATCTGCTTGTTGTAGCGTTCAAAGGTTATGAACAAAAAAAGTGCATACACTGCGGCAGCCCGATAACAAAGAAAAATGGCAAGGTGAACGGGCGACAGATGTACAAATGCCATGTTTGCGGACGCCAATTTCTAGGTGGAGAGAGACGTGATCCAGAGAGGATGCTGTCAGAATATTTGAGGGGGAAGCAGACATACAGCCAGCTTGCCGAGAAATACGGGTGCTCAGAGAAGACAATCCGTCGATGCATAGACAGAGCCAAGACCGGTATGAGGATGGAATTCTCACCAGTGGCGAATGTAATCATGGATACGACCTACTTCGGGAGGAGGTTCGGCGTGATGGTGTTCAAAAACAGTCTGGACAAGAAGGTTTTGTTGAAGAAGTATGTCAGAAATGAGACTGTGAGGGCGTATCTGGACGGGATAGCCGAGATAGCGCATCGAGGAATAAGTGTGCAGGCCATTGTATGTGACGGAAGAAAGGGTGTGGTACAGGCCTTCCCCGACATTCCCGTCCAGATGTGCCAGTTCCATCAGGTTAAGATTGTGACGAAGTACCTCACCAAGAATCCCAAGCTTGATGCGGCAAAAGAATTGAGAGATATTGTACTCCGGCTTGTTGACAGTAACGAGGCCAACTTCACCGCCATGCTGGATAAATGGTATGCCAGGTGGAAGGACTTGCTGGACGAGCGAAGCCGCAATGAAGAGACGGGCAGGACTTTCTACACCCACAAGCCACTGCGCAGCGCATATCGCAGTTTAAGGAACAACCTCTTCAACCTGTTTGAATTCGAGCATTGGAGAGAACTAGACATCCCCAACACGACCAATGCCTTGGACGGGCAGTTCTCCGACTTGAAGAACAAACTGCGCAATCATAATGGGCTCTCTAGAGTCCGTAAGATGAGGCTCATTGACGACTATTTTCAGGCTTGATATTTATTGCGGCACAAAGGCCGCCTATGGGTTTTTTTAGGCATGGCAAGTATTACCCGAAGAAAGAAGGCTGCCGTATGACGCGACAGCCCTTTCTTCGGTATAAAACCCGGTCGACTATTCCTTGAGGGGTTGCTCCCCAGCAGAGCCTCTCTCCGCTTCATCGACGGTGCAAAGATACAATCATTTTACGAT
>JAEEGK010009315.1_pt1 | contig 22958 bp, 21 predicted proteins | sample 8958771 | NCBI WGS metagenome assembly JAEEGK01 (sample SAMN16246547, study PRJNA631951) | gut metagenome | biome: gut microbiome; feature: rumen; material: SC-attached | host: Bos | place: Iran: Karaj | collected 2018-10 | reverse complement strand
GGCAACTCAAACAGGCGATGAAAAATGCCATTCTCAATGGAGATATTTATCCTAATACCAGAGAGACGGAAATGGAGTTCCTTCTGAAAAAGGCGGCCTCTATTGGTCTTAGTCCGGTGGCTAGTCAGGAGGAGGAACAAGGATGAAACGTATAGGTCTCCTAAGTGACACCCATGCCTGGTGGGATGAACGCTACCTGAAACATTTCGAGGAGTGTGATGAAATCTGGCATGCGGGCGACATCGGTTCGGTGGAGGTGGCTGAGAAATTGGCAGCTTTCCGACCCTTGCGTGCTGTTTATGGTAATGTGGATGGACATGAACTTCGCCTCATGTTTCCAGAGGTCCTACGCTTCGAGGTAGAAGGGGCAGAGGTGCTGATGAAGCATATCGGTGGCTATCCTGGGAAATATGACCCCAGTATCCGCAATACCTTGCTGATTAATCCTCCCAAGCTTTTTATCAGTGGCCATAGTCATATCCTCAAGGTAAAGTATGATGACCACCTTGGTCTGTTACACATCAATCCAGGGGCAGCAGGTACTTATGGATTTCACAAGGTACGGACTTTAGTTCGCTTTGAGATCGATGGCGGTAAGTTCCAGAATCTTGAAGTTATCGAGTTAGGTATGGAAATTAAGCCCCAATAACGATTGCTAAACTTAGTAGGATGCCATATAGCAACATATTACGGCTATTTTCTCCCAAGATCATATTCAGTGCTTTTCCTCTGCGGATTCGCACCATCTTCTGCCAGGTACGCATGTGCAGGTAGAGATAAATGAGCGAAGAGAAGGTAAATCCTGCTACTGAAAGGGTATCATTATACAAGAGGTACACTGAGAGTAAGGTGGCAATAATTCCCAACCATAGATAGAGGTAACGGCCGAATTTCTCTCCCCATCGTACGATGATGGTACGTTTTCCACTTAGACGGTCTTGATCGCGGTCACGGTAGTTGTTGATAACCAACAATACATCGATGACCAGTCCGCTCATGGCGCCTAATAAGAACGAGGTAAAAGTGAGTTGATGTGCTTGAACGTAATAAGTACCCATGACAGGAACCCAACCGAAGAAAACCAGAACCAACAAATCACCTAATCCTAAGTAGGACAACCAGAGGGTATATAGAAAGCAGAAAACCACACAGAGCAATCCCATGATGATCAACTCCCATCCTTGAAAAGGTAGTGTGCTGTATTCTAGGAAGAAAGCACCTAAACCAAACAGACAGGAAAGTAGAACTACAATCCAAATACCTCCTTTCATAGCTGAAGAAGTAATCCATCCTTGGGCACAGGCACGTTCAGGACCTAGACGGTCTTCACTGTCGGTGCCTTTTTTGAAGTCGTAGTAATCGTTGATAAAGTTGGCTGCTATCTGCAACCCACAGGCAAACAGTGCACAGAACACAGCTGTAAGCACATGCAGACTTCCATCATGGTATGCCAATGCGGTTCCCCACATCACGGGTATCACCGCTCCTGCCAACGTTTTAGGACGGGCAGCCAAAAACCATGCTTCTATTGAATTCGTCTTTATCAATTCTCAATCCTCAATTCTCAATTCTCAATTTCTGGAAGTAAGGCTACACCCAACTTCTTTTTACCATCCATCTTCACCACCACAGGCTGCTCGAAGTGCACATGCCGCAGGTATTTGGTCTCCTGAACGGCGGGTTGTGCGTTCAAATAATCTTGCTGATAGATACCGTCGTTCATATAGGCATTGATGGTGAAGTAGCCCACACCAAACGAAGTGAGGTTCTGGAAGAAATGTGTGCCCTGACTAGGATCCACTCGGTAATTAGTCAATCCAGCCTCAACGATGATACGGGCAGCACTGATATGTGGCCATTTTACGGGGATACCTAACCATGTGTCGCTACTTCCCCAGCGTCCTGGACCGATCAGGATATAGTTCTTGCCAGCATTCAAGAAGTCGCGGTTCAGTTTTTCTATCTCCCAAGCAATCTCTTGGTTGTTCTGTGGCGAGTAACCTTCTGTCTTCACATAGACCACATCTTGCAAGTCGGTCATGATACCATGTCCCAGTGAGTTGACCGACTTCAATAATAGTTTATCATCAGGGATGGCACTCAAGTCTTCATCCAGATTCTCCTTGCTGTCCACAATCGGACGAATCTGCAATAGGTAGAACGTGCCCTGGTTCTCTTTCTCATGAAACAGATTTGCAGCAAATTCTATCTCTACAGGTCGGCGCATTTCTTCCTCACCATATTTCAGAGAGAGCTGCAAGATTTTGGCAAGTGGGAATGCCTCATGTTGCAGAATATTGGCAAAGGTGATAAGCTTACGTCCTCCAGGATAGATGCCATCGTAAATACACTGGTCGTAAGGATCATAGGTAGAGGCGATATATGTCAGCGACCCGTCCTTATCGGCCTCACTTACATGTAGTTTCAGCAGATTAAACCCATCGTTGATGGAGAAGTTCTGGCCGTTGTTGGTGATATCGAGGGCATAGAACTGAGTCTGTGTCTCACGAAGTGCCAATTCCATCTCGCTAGTCTGTAAGATGTGGTTTGGATGATAAGGTGAAAAACGTAATGTCAGTCCGCCATCCACAATATATTTCCCCAATCCTAAAGCCAGACTCACAGTACCCTCCTCAGGTTTCTCATCGCCCAGTGGGTAATAGTTTAACGAGCGTCCTACACCACTCATGGAAGGGTAGTAATGGTTTCCGTACTGTTTGCCTACCACTTCCTGCAGAATAACGGCCATCTTCTCCGTGTCTATCACATTACTGGTAGCCTGCATGTAGGCTTTGGAGTCGCGGAAATAGACGGAGGCATATACACCCTTGATGGCATCGCTCAGCATACGCAGCATCTCGTATTTATCGTCCCTGTAAGGAATCATATAGGTACTATAAATACCTGCAAATGGCTGATAGTGTGAGTCCTCCAACAGGGAAGAAGAACGTATGGCAATAGGACTCTTCACCACATCGAAGAAGGTGAAGAAGTCTTCTACCAGTCGGTCTGGCAACTTCGCTTTGAGGAAGTAGCGCAGTATTACGTCATCATCAGCATCACTCAGTGCCACTTCATAAAGACCATTACTTTCCATGAATTCATCAAAGATATCTGTGCAGAGCACCAGTGTCTTTGGAATCATCACGCGGGCATTATCGAATTCATCAAACTCTTGATGCTGTTTCAGGAAGTTATCAATGAAGGCTAGGCCTCTTCCCTTCCCACCCAACGATCCTTCACCGATGCGGGCAAAGTTGGAGTAGGAGTCAAAGCGATCGCGCTTGAAGATAGCCACCACACCTTGATTTTTCATCTTACGGTATTTCACGATAGCATCGAAGATGATTTGTCGGTGAGCATCTACATCCTGAAGACTGTCCCATGTGATGGGGCGCAGGAACTCGGCAATAGGGAAGATGGCGCGACTATAGAGCCAACGGCTCATGTGGTTACGACTGATATGGTATAAAAAACTTTCTGTAGGAAGGGCAAAAAGAATGTCCTGCAATTCACGCAAGTTCCTAACACGGGCAATCTGTTCCTTTGTCTTTGGGTTGCGGAAGATGAAGTCACCAAAACCACACTTCTCTTTCATGATATGCCGTAAGTCCACGTCCATCTTTTTGGAGTTCTTATCCACAAAAGCGGCACGGAATTTCTTCGCATAGAGCATGTTGTGACTCTCTGCACTCTGGATGATGAGAGGTACAAAGGGATCTTCCTTACGCACTTGAGCACATAACTTGATACCTGCCAAAGGGTCTTTCTGTTGCCCTTGAATCATAGGAAAGCGTACATCCGTGATGACACCCAAAATGTAATCTTTGTATTTCTCGTAGATTTCCATGGCCTCCTGATAAGTACGAGCCAAAACTATCTTAGGACGCCCGCGCATTCGGAGGTTCATTTGGTGTGCGTTAAGTGCTTCGGTAGAAAACTCCTTGCTTTGTTCAAGCACAAATTTATACAGATTGGGTAATATGCTGCTATAAAAACGTATGCCATCTTCCACCAAAAGGAGAATCTGTACGCCCACTTCCTGTACGTCGTGTTCCAGATTCATCTTGTCCTCTATCAGCTTGATGATGGAAAGCAACACATCTGTATTACCCAGCCAACAGAAGATGTACTCAAAAGCCGAGAGATCCTCATTTGCCATACGCTTCGTGATGCCGTGGCTGAAAGGTGTAAGAATCACCATGGGGATATGCTCATACTGCTCCTTGATACTACGCGCCACGTTGAAACTCTCATTGTCACCCGTACCAGGCATACAGATAATAAGATCCATTGGTCGGGTGGCCAGTTGCTGCAGTGCATCTTCATAGGTTGAAACCAGCGTGAAACTTGGCGGATAACGCATAGAGAGCGAGGCGTACTCCATAAAGATTTTCTCTTCGATGCGTCCGTCGTCCTCCAACATGAATGCATCATAGGGATTGGCTATGAGCAGGATGTTGTAGATACGCCTGGCCATGAGGCTGGCAAACTGCGTATCCCTAAGATACAGTTGGCTGATTTTATTTTTGTCAAGCATGAACCTTCAGAATTCCTGTTTTAATTCTTTGTTTTATTTGTCGTCTTCGTCTCCAAAAGCATCACTCAGTCCCTTGATAAAGCTGTTTACCTTATCCACGGCATCGTTCACCGTGTTTACGCCTTGCTTCATGGCCAACTTAGCCATACGTCCAGCGAGTCGTCCGTACTCTTCGGCTTGTTCTTCAGTGAGATTCTTCAGATCTTCTTCAGAGAGGTTGTCCAATTCGTCCAACAGTGCTTCTGCCTTTTCCCAATCGTTTTCGCTGATCTTATCTTGCTTTTCCATCTCTGTGATCAGGGCATCCAACTTCTTAACATTATTCTCATACTTTTCTTCTGAAGTGGCGCAAGCCATTAATGTGCAGAGGCACAACGCCGCCATAAAGAGCTTAATTGTTTTCATACGCTTTAGTCTTAATTGTTATTTTTCTGCGAAGATAGTGTAAAATCGGCGGATATGCAATTTCTGAGCAAAATAGAATGTTATATACGTAGAAATCTTTCAAGTTCTTGCTGAACAAGAACCATTGCAAGTTAATGAAGAGTCGTTCAATAAATTAAATTGAAAGCGCTTGCTTTTTTCACTAGAACGTATTAACTTTGCTTTATGTTATACCTATAAACTAATAGAATTATGAAGAATTTAGTAAGAGTAATGCTTTTTAGCCTTTTGGCATTATGCACAATAGGATTGTATGGCCAGCAGCCTGCTGCCAGTTATGATATTATCCCACAACCAATGAAGGTACAATTGAAGGGTGGTGCACCATTCGAGCTCTCTGCAACTACGGTTATTGCGTACCCTGATGGTAATGAGTTGATGCGTAAAAATGCAGAGTTCCTTCGTGAGTATATTCAGAAAAGCACAGGACTGAAGTTGAGATTGACCACCAATCCAACGCGTATGAATTGTATCAATCTTTCATTGGATTCTAAACTATCCACTGGAAAGGAAGGGTATCTTTTGGTGGTGGATGATCGTGGTGTGAGCCTGATGGCAGCAGAGGAGAATGGCATTTTCTATGGCATACAGACTATACGTAAGTCGCTTCCAGTACTGAAAGAAAAGGTCGAGCAGATAGCACTTCCTGCCGTACAAATTACTGATGAACCTCGTTTTGGTTATCGAGGCATCCATTTGGATGTAGCTCGTCATTTCTTCGATGTGGATGTAGTAAAACAGACCATTGATATGTTAGTTCTGCATAACCAGAACACACTCCATTGGCATCTGACAGATGATCAGGGTTGGCGTGTGGAAATAAAGAAGTATCCAGAACTGACGCGCTTTGGATCTATCCGTCAGCGTACGGTAATCGGGCATAATACCCCCATTTATGATAATACTCCGACAGGTGGCTATTATACACAGGCTGAAATGCGTGAGGTGATAGAATATGCCAAGGAACGCTACATCACTGTGATTCCTGAGATAGATATGCCAGGACACATGATGGCAGTGCTGGCTTGCTTCCCTGAGTTGGGATGTACAGGCGGGCCTTACCATGTGGCAGAAGAATGGGGAATTGCCGATGATATTTTATGTGCAGGAAATGACAAAGTATATAGCTTTATCGAGGATGTGCTCAGCGAATTAGTGGAAATCTTCCCATCCAAATACATACATATAGGTGGTGATGAGGCTCCTCGTGTGCGTTGGCAAAATTGTCCGAAGTGTCAGGCCCGTATTCAGCAGTTGGGCTTGGTAAAAGATGATGAACATAGTGCCGAGGATAAGTTGCAGAGCTATTTCATGGCCCGTGTGGAAAAGTTCCTCAATAGCAAGGGACGTCAGATTATCGGATGGGACGAGATTCTTGACGGTGATCCTTCACCAACGGCTACGGTGATGTCTTGGCGTGGAACTGCTGGTGGCATTAAGGCTGCTAAGACGGGCCGAGACGTGATAATGTCACCCACTACTTATGCTTACCTTGATTACTATCAGTCAGAGCGTACCAATCGTGAACCTCTGGCCATCGGTGGTTTTCTGCCTATAGAGAAGGTCTATCAACTAGATCCTATGGATCAGTTAAGTGCTGATGAGCAGAAGCACATCATAGGTGTTCAGGCCAACTTGTGGACAGAATATATACCTTATCAGGAACAGTTGCAATATATGTATATGCCTCGTGTTGCTGCCATTTGTGAGGTACAATGGTGTAAGCCTGCTCAAGGCGATTTTGAGGCATTTAAAGCACGTTTGCCTAAGCTTGTGGATGTCTATAAACTGATGGGTTGGAAATACGCTAGACATGCACTTCCTGCTGATTATGACCACGGCAGTAGTGCCTCTATGTGGTAAAATGTAACTAAAAATGCAATTTTTTTGCAAAAATAGTTTGGCGAATAGAAAAAAGCACTATCTTTGCCCATGATATGAGTTGACAATATGTTTTAAGGAGTTTTTTATTAACTAATTTGTTAGATCTTAAATTTTAAACTAAAACCGCTATGAATATAGATAAAATCATGGCTAATCTCCAGGCCAAGCATCCAGGAGAACTTGAGTATCTGCAAGCTGTTAGAGAAGTCCTTATCTCTATTGAGGATGTGTATAACCAGCATCCTGAGTTCGAAAAAGCCAAGATCATTGAGCGCTTGGTTGAACCCGATCGTATCTTTACTTTCCGTGTAACATGGGTGGATGATAAAGGCGAAATTCAGACCAATTTGGGTTATCGCGTACAGTTCAATAACGCCATTGGTCCATACAAAGGCGGTCTGCGTTTCCATGCCTCTGTGACTCCTTCTATCCTGAAGTTCCTCGGTTTTGAGCAGACATTTAAGAACGCCCTGACTACACTCCCTATGGGTGGTGGCAAGGGTGGTTCCGACTTCTCTCCACGCGGAAAGAGCGAAGCTGAAATCATGCGTTTCTGCCAGGCATTCATGTTGGAGTTGTGGCGCAACGTTGGTCCTAATGTAGATGTACCTGCTGGTGATATCGGCGTAGGTGGACGTGAAATCGGCTTTATCAATGGTATGTATAAAAAACTTACCCGCCAGTGCGACGGTACGTTCACCGGTAAGGGTCTGGAATATGGTGGTTCTCTGGTACGTCCAGAGGCAACAGGTTTCGGTGCCCTTTACTTCACCAAGCAGATGCTTGAGACGAAGGGTGAAACCCTTGCTGGCAAAACCGTAGCTATCTCTGGTTTCGGCAATGTGGCTTGGGGTGCTGCTACGAAGGCTACCCAGTTGGGTGCCAAGGTAGTGACCATCTCTGGTCCTGACGGCTACGTCTATGATCCAGACGGCATCAGCGGTGAGAAAATAGACTATATGCTGGAACTTCGTTCTTCTGGCAATGATGTGGTAGCTCCATACGCAGAGCGCTTCCCTAATGCGAAGTTCTTCGCTGGTAAGAAGCCTTGGGAGCAGAAAGTGGATATTGCTCTTCCATGTGCTACACAAAATGAACTGAACGGTGACGATGCACAGCATCTAATAGATAATCAGGTAATCTGTGTGGCTGAGGTTTCCAACATGGGATGCACTCCTGAGGCCATTGACAAGTTCATCGAGCATAAGATGCTCTTTGCTCCAGGAAAGGCTGTGAATGCCGGTGGCGTTGCTACTTCTGGACTTGAGATGTCACAGAATGCATTGCACTTGAGTTGGACTGCCGAGGAGGTAGATCAGCGTCTGCACCAGATCATGCATGCCATCCACGCTCAGTGCTTGAAATATGGCACGCAGCCAGATGGTTACGTAAACTATGTGAAGGGTGCTAATGTGGCAGGCTTCATGAAGGTAGCTAAAGCTATGCTGGCACAGGGCGTTATTTGATGAAAGAAACGTAGTTGATAAGATGAGATACTTTGTTTAGTTGTATTTGTATTTGTGGTTTGTACTGCCTGGGCTTGTGAAAGTCTGGGCAGTTTTTTTATAGCTGCTTCAGAGCCAGTTTGATGACTTGCTCCACGGTGGCGTTGGGCTGAGCTTTGAGGATGGAATATACTACCTTCTGAGAAGGGGCTACTGCGAATCCTAGCATGGTGAGGGCCGATACGGCTTCGTCGTGTACCTGCTTGTTGCTGGAGGGGACAGATACCATAGTGAGATCACTACCACCTACAGCTATGCTGTCGTTCTTTATTTTATCCTTCAGGTCCACGATAATGCGTTGGGCAGTCTTCAGACCCAGACCTTTCACTCCCTTGAGAATGGAGGTGTTCTCCGTACTGATGCAGTTGACCAGTTCGGCTGGTGAGAGGGCAGAAAGGATGGTGCGGGCCGTGTTTCCGCCGATGCCCGATACGCTGATGAGCAGTAAGAAAAGCTCACGTTCTTGTTTAGTACTGAAACCATAAAGCACTTGTGCGGCATCCTGTCTGACTGCTTCATAAACGAATAGTTTGCATTCCTTCTTACCCTGAATGGCGGAATAGGTATTTAGTGAAATGCTGAGGGCATATCCTATTCCATAGCATTCTAAAACGGCTGTTGCTGGTTGCAATTCCGCAATTTCTCCTTTAATATAGTCTATCATACGCTCTTTTACTTTTTGTTGCGAATTTAGCCATAATTATTGAATTATTTCTTAAAAATAACTATTTTTGCGCCCGATAGAAACAAATCATTAAAAATACATCTCATTATGAAGACAATTAGAGCAGCAATAGTGGGCTATGGCAATATCGGCCGCTTTGCATTGGAGGCTTTACTTGAAGCACCCGACTTTGAATTGGCAGGTATCGTACGTCGCAGTGGAGCAGACAATCTCCCCGAAGAGCTGAAAGCGTTTACCGTGGTAAAGGATATCCGTGAACTTGGCAGCGTAGATGTGGCCATCCTCTGTACGCCGAGCCGTAGTGTAGAGAGTTATGCAAAGGAGATTCTTCCACTTGGTATCAACACGGTAGATAGTTTTGACATCCATACGGGCATCCCAGCTTTGCGCCAGACATTGGATAAGATAGCGAAAGCGCATGGTGTGAAGTCGGTGATTTCTGCGGGTTGGGATCCGGGTTCTGACTCTATCGTACGTGCATTGCTGCAGGCTATTGTGCCAAAGGGCATCACCTATACAAACTTTGGTCCAGGCATGAGCATGGGGCATACAGTGGCAGTTAAGGCTATCGAGGGTGTAAAGGCTGCTTTGTCCATGACGATTCCCGTTGGCACGGGCATTCATCGCCGTATGGTTTATGTGGAGGTGAAAGATGGTTACGACTTCAAGCAGATAGAGCAGGCTATTAAGACGGATCCTTACTTCGTGCATGATGAAACGCATGTAACTCAGGTTGACAGTGTAGATGCACTGAAGGATATGGGACACGGAGTAAATTTGGTGCGCAAGGGTGTATCTGGAAGGACACAGAATCAACTTCTGGAGTTCGACATGAAGATCAATAACCCAGCATTAACTGGTCAGATTCTGGTGTGTGCTGCCCGTGCTGCAATGCGCCGCACCCCAGGTTGCTACACGATGATTGAGCTTCCAGTGATCGACCTGCTCCCAGGCGATCCTGATGAGTGGATTGGAAAGTTGGTATAATAAAAAAGGAGCTGCAAACGCAGCTCCTTTTTTATTAGTCAATGATAATTAGTCGAGCAACTTGATGCGAATGTTACGATACCACACGTTATCGCCATGATCTTGGAAACCAATAACACCCTCATGAGCGTCACCGCCTAGGTTATTCAGTAGCTCGAATGCCAGAGGCCAAGCGTCCTGGCTGAACTTGCTGGCTTGAAGCATCTCTGTCCATCTTGGAGTCCAGAGGTGATACTCTACGCAGTTCTCGGCGTCGTTCAAGGTGTGGGTCACGGTGCCACGGTAAACCATAATCTTGGTCTTCTGCCACTCACCAGCCTTTGTGAAAGTCTGTGGCTTGGCAGGAATCATGTCGTACAGAGAACCTGACTGACGGTTGCCGTCCTTACCCAGTTTAGCATCTGGGTGGTTGGCATTGTCGAGTACCTGATACTCTGGAGCAGAGATGTAGATAGGCTGAATCACCTGATTGCCCTTGGCATCCTTCGTTTCCACTTCCTGTGCCAGATAGAAGATACCAGAGTTTCCACCCTCAGAAATCTTCCACTCCAGTTCCAACTGGAAATCTTTGAACTTATGAGCGAAAATCAAGTCACCGCCTTCGGCTGTCTGTCCTTCACCGGTACCAGTACCTGCGAATGTGATGCATCCGTCGGAGATAGTCCATCTTGGAGGAACCTCAGTCTTACCGTAGCCACGCCATCCATTGAAGGTCTTGCCATCGAAGAGGGTGATGTAGCCGTCCTTGTCTACAGGGAAATTAGAGATATCTACCATAGGCAGATCCATGATGCTATATTCTGTAGGATCCACTTGCGCAGTAGCATTTTCTTCTACAACTGGAGCTTCTGCCTTAGGGGCAGTGTAGCGACCCAAAAGGAATGCGATGATAGCCAATGCTATCACACCGCACCAATTCAATACTTTCTTGTTCATTTCTTATTGTTTTGCTTTAATATAATGTAATGTCTTAAATTAGCAGTTCACCTGATGCAACAGACCATAACCATTGGTCATGTGAGCACGGCGATAGAGAATTTCGTCGAGTGTCTTCTGATCACCGATGGCAGGCAGGTCGTGTTTCCACGTGTCGTTAAGCATATTCCATGCAGCATTCGAAGCGATGGCAGAATCGCGCAACTTAGGAAGTTGTGGGTGCAATTTACCATCTCTAATACTGTCGGCAAATAGGTCAATCAAAATGTCAATGTTTTTGGAACCAAAAGGCTTTTCAATACGTTCAGTGCGATTGACACCGCGTAATTCAATCACTGCTGTATGAAAATCGTGAGTCATGCGCACAATACCCTTTGTCCCAATAATATCTGTATAGGAATTATGCGTTTGGTCCTTGGAAAGCTGTCCGTAAACGAAACCTTGAGTAATGTCATATACCACGCCATTTTCAAAAGTCCCGTGAGCCTGAACCCACCAAGGATCCTTATAGTTCCACATACGTATGCCCTGTGCATTCCAGGTTTTGAATTCACTTTCTGCATACCAGCGGGTGATGTCTACATAGTGCATACCACAATCATGGAAGCAAGGACCTTCGGCTTCGTGTCCTTCACTAGGAGCCAAGCCAGGAGTCATGTGGCAGATACGGATGATAGCCAGTTCACCAAGTTCTCCATCCTTAATAAACTGCTTCATCTGATGGTGGTACCATGAATTGCGCAAATAGAGGTTGACTGTAGCTAGACGATCGGATTTTGCCACCAAATTCACTACCTTCCATTCATTCTCTACTGTATCAGCCACAGGCTTCTCTGAAATGATGTGTTTTCCATGAGCCAACGCTTTTTCTACATGTTTCAAGCGAGAATCTGCTAAAGCAGTAAGGGTGACAACTTGAATTTCTGGATCGTTGAAGACAATGTCTTCGTCTGAAACGACTTTAGCATTTGGAGCAAGCTTTCTTGCCAGTTCTCGTGAACCTTCGTACACATCACAAATGTAAACTACTTCCCATTTGGGGCTTTTTAGCATCTCTTTCAGATAGAATCTGCCCATACGGCCAAATCCTATAATGGCGGCTTTAATCACGGTATTTTCCATTATTTTTAAATATGTTGTTTTATCTTTTTTCGACTGAATCCTATTTTCAGTGATACAAAGATAATGAAGAATACCGAAACAATTACGAATAAATATCTTTATGTAGGACTAATTTTTTTATAATATATTAATTTATAGTATATTATAGAAAACATATAATGCGAAAAATGTAGAAATATTGGATGTACTTTTAGCCATTTTTCAGGTTTGAGAAGAGCCTATCTTCATCACTTGCTCATCTAAGTTATCTATCTCGTCTTTTGCTTTGTTACGCATCTTTGTCTTATAGTTATAGATGGTACTTACGGAACAATGCAGGAAGTTGGCTATTTGCTCACTATCAGTGAAACCTAGACGCAGCAGAGCAAAGATGCGGAGTTCTTTGTTCAATAGTACTCCCGGTTTCAGCGTAATTCTTTCTTCCTCGCGAAGCAGGGCATTCATATCATCTACAAAGGTCGGGTAAAGACGAAGGAAGATGGTGTCGAAATGGTGATAGAGTTCTTCCAGCTCATCGTCGATGATGGCTGTGGATTTCAGTTTCTTCACCAACTCATCCTGCTTTTTGTTCATTGCTAGTCGGTAAAGTGATTTTTGGTAATCACCAATTTTGTCGATATAGCCTGAACAGATATTGAAGAATTGGGCAATGTATTGTTCTTTAAGTGTATTAAAACGAGATAATTCTTCATTATTATTGTTTAGCTGTTCGTTGGCTTGACTAAGGGCAAGGTTTAGTTTTTGAAGTTTTTCATTGCTTTCTGATAAATCCTTACGGATGCGCATAATCTTACGGAGCTGCTGTACGATATAAACCACAGAAATGACGAGACACACAGAAATAATACCCAGTAAGATTAGGATTAATTGAAGTCGTTCTCTTACTTGTTGTTCGTAAATCTGATAAGCTTCATTCACTGTGGAGTAGAATTCTGACACCTGATTCACTCTGAATTGAATTCCTGCTGTAATTGCATCCTCGAACGATGATTGTGCGTAGCGGAAAGCACTACTTACATCTCCTTCGCGGTAGCAGATTAGAGAAAGTGAATAAAGGGACTGAGTCTCACGGATAGAATTACGAATATCCGCAATAGCCGAACGTATATATAATTCCTTTTGTTCCTCGATTCTCTGATTCATGCTCTCTTGGGAAGCAACAAGGTTGGCTGCTATGGCATACTCTGGAGATCCTACAGGAACGCTGGCCATCAACTTTCGTAATTCAATGTCGCGTTTTGCAGGATTGGGTTCTCTTTGGGCTTTGGTGGAGCGATAGTCATAGGAGAGGGTATCGTTATAGTTCCGATATAAAGAGTCCATATAAGCTTGATAAAGCAGTTCTTGTGGACGGTTGGAAGTGTACATGTAATAATTCAGTAGTCGGCTGCGGGCATAGAAATATAACTCGCGCATCTCCTTAGGTAAATCAGAAGACTGATACTGACTTAATAGTTCTTCTGCCTGCCAGAACATGCCATGCATCGCATAGAGAATGGAAAGTTCAAACTCAGAACGGTAACGCAACAGTGGTTTATCCATGGCAATAGCCATTTCCAAACTCTTGCTGGCGTAATTGATGGCAGAATCTACGACAAACTTACGATATTCATTGTAAAGTTTCGTATAAACATCATACTTGTGTTGCAACGAAGTATCGGGAGAGATAAGTTCTTGTTGAATTTGGTTGATACGTTGTCTTTTCTGCTCCACGAAAAGGCGCTTATGCGATATCTCTGTGTTCAGCGAGTCGAAAAGCTGCTTTAGATTATTGGTGGCATAAGAGGACGAAATCATCAGCCCCCCCATGAAGAGGGTGACAAAGAATCTGAGTAATACAGTCTTTTTCATGGCCTCGTCCTCCAATTATCAATTAGAACAGAAATCTTAGAATATCGTTGAAGTTGGCCCAAATAAGCAGAGCGAACAAGATGGCCATACCCACAATTTGGGCACGTTCCATAAACTTATCGCTAGGCTTGCGACGGGCAATTATTTCATACAATAGGAAAAGTACATGACCTCCATCCAGTGCTGGGATAGGGAGGATGTTCATAAATGCCAGAATAATGCTCAGGAAAGCTGTCATCATCCAGAACTGGTGCCAATCCCATGTAGATGGGAATATGCTGCCAATGGTACCGAAACCACCCAACTGCTTTACACCTTCTTTTGAGAACACATATTTCAATTGATTGACGTATCCAGTCAGTGTGTTCACTCCTAAAGAGATACCGGCAGGAATGGCTTCAAAGAAGCCGTAGCTTTGGTTAACCATAGGCATCAGGCGATTCACATCGAGCGTTGCCATGACACCCATTTGATAGTTTTCATCAGTGGTCAGTGTTGTGGTATATTCCACTCCACGACGGACATAAGTAAGTAACACATCATGATTTGTATCATGATTTTCCAAACGCTTTGCCATTTCTTCTCGGAAATCGAAATAGGCGATAGACTTTCCATCCATCTTGATAATGCTATCGCCTGCCATTAATCCTGCTAAAGCCGCAGGTTTGTCAGCCATAACACTATCTATCACAAACGGATAACGGAAATCTGCAAATCTTACACTATCTGCCAATACACGGTTCATCAAGTCGTCAGGCATCGTCAGTGTTTTCTCTACTCCTTCTCTCAAAACCGTTACCTCTTTGGCATCCATAATGGCAGTGAGCATATCTGTTCCCATACGGGTGAGAGGTTTGCCATCGGCAGAAAGGAGTACATCGCCATCCACAAAACCTGCATAATGGGCAGTTTCATTGAAATCCATACCCAATGGTGCTTTCTGCAAATCGATATAGCTATCTCCCCAAGTAAAGAGGATCGCAGCATAAATGAATAAAGCCAACAGGAAATTGAAGAGAACCCCACCAATCATGATGAACAGACGCTGCCAGGCTGGTTTAGCTCTAAACTCCCAAGGCTGAACTTCTTCACTGAGTTTAGAAGCATCCTGTGTCTCGTCAATCATACCTGCAATCTGGGTATAACCGCCAAGGGGCAGCCATCCAACAGCATATTCCGTTTCACTGTTCTTTGGCTTATATTTAAATAAGGTGAACCAAGGATCGAAGAAAATGCAAAACTTGGTCACGCGCGTTTTGAAAATACGCGCAAAAAGAAAATGTCCGTATTCATGGATGAGCACCAAAATGGAGAGGCTCATCATCAGTTGTATCGCTTTAATCCAAAAAGTGTCCATTATCTAATTGTTTTAATCAAATCTTTAGCTATTTCTCTGGCTTCACGGTCGGTTGCCATGTAGTCATCGAACGTTGGTTTATGTATAAATGAAGCTTTCTGCATGGTTTGCTCTATGACATCACTCATTCCCAAGAATGAAACTTCGTCATGTAGGAAAGCGGCATTGGCAATCTCATTGGCGGCATTAATGATGCAAGGCATATTTCCTCCCTTACTGATGGCTTCAAAAGCTAATGCCAAATTGCGAAACTTCTCCGTATCTGGATGCTCGAAAGTCAGTTGGGTACAAAGGTCGAAATCTATCCTTGGAAAATCAGATTTAAGTCGGTCGGGATAGCTGAAGGCATACTGGATAGGGATACGCATATCCGGCATACCCAACTGTGCTTTAATGGCTCCATCTTCAAACTGCACGGCAGAATGAATAATGCTTTGTGGGTGTACCAGTACCTCTATCTGCTCAGGTTTCACACCGAAAAGCCAGCGTGCTTCCATCACTTCAAATCCTTTATTCATCATTGATGCAGAATCAATGGTAATTTTGGCTCCCATGCTCCAGTTGGGATGTTTCAATGCCTGTTCTTTGGTTACAGTTGCCAACTGCTCCTTTGTGAATTTACGGAAAGGACCGCCTGAGGCTGTCAGTAAGATCTTCTCGATAGGATTCCCCAACTCACCTACTAAACACTGGAAGATTTCCGAGTGCTCTGAGTCAACAGGTAGGATGGGGACATTATTCTCAGCAGCCAAAGCGTCAATAAGTTCACCAGCCACCACAAGTGTTTCCTTGTTAGCAAGAGCGATAGGCTTGTGTGCTTTAATGGCACTGATGGTAGGCCTTAATCCTGCGAAACCAACTAAAGCTGTCAGTACAATGTCCACAGGGTCTTCCGCAACTACTTGACAGAGGGCTTCCGCTCCGCAATAAACTTTAATCGGAAGGTCGGCCAAAGCTTCTTGCAACTTAGGATAGTGTTGTTCATTGGCAATGACCACTGCTTCGGGCTTATATTTTCGAGCCTGTTCTATCAACTTGTCCACTTGATTATTGGCTGTCAGAACATAAGCTTCATAAAGTTCGCTATGCTTTTCTATGACTTCCAAAGCTTGAGTGCCGATAGAACCAGTAGAACCTAATATGGCAATTCTTTTCTTCATTTTTTGTTCTTAATATACTTCGTCATTTGCTTTACTTGGGTCGTTGAGAGTCAACAAACCTTCTGGGAGGTCCATGACGAGGTGTCTTTTTTCTCTATCTATACTTACGATGAAAGATTCTTGTGCTGGAATCATCAATTCCTTGTCAGCAGTCTCTATAATAAATAAGGTGTTCAGTGTACTATTATCTACATGGGTGATGCGTCCTAGTTGTCCGACCTTGATGTCTTCCACGGTACATCCCCTAAAGAAATGCCAACTGAGTTCCTCATCTGGAGCAGGGATACGTTCAACCAGTTTAGCATAAACGTCTATTCCTGTCAACTTTCGTGCTTGGTCTTCTGAATCTATACCTTCCAGTTTAAGCAACATGGTTGTGTCGGAGCGGAAGCGGTATTCTTCAACGTAGAATGGAACCAGGATACCGTCAAGCATACAGAAAATGAATTCCAGTTCTTCTTCATCAACCATAAAGGCATCATCGGTGATGGTGAACTGTAGTTCTCCCTTTGTACCGTGTGGCTTGTTTATTTTTCCAACCAGATAAACCTCTTCTTCCCTGATCATCTTACATTCTTGTTATACGTGCACCGATAGCGTTCAGACGACCTTCGATGTTCTGATAGCCTCGGTCTATTTGCTCGATGTTATGGATATGGCTGATTCCGTCAGCGCTCATAGCTGCAATCAGTAGGGCAATACCTGCTCTGATATCTGGAGACGTCATCTTGCCTCCACGAAGACGGAATTTGCGGTCGTGTCCAATCACAACAGCGCGGTGAGGATCACATAAGATTATCTGTGCGCCCATATCGATGAGCTTATCCACGAAGAACAGTCGGCTTTCAAACATTTTTTGATGAATCAGTACGCTGCCTTTTGCTTGGGTAGCCACTACGAGAATCACACTAAGCAAGTCGGGTGTCAGTCCTGGCCATGGCGCGTCGGCAATCGTCATAATGGAGCCATCCATAAACGATTCTATTTGATAATGCTTCTGTGCAGGAACAATGATGTCATCTCCCTTCTGTTCTAGTTGGATACCTAATCTTCTGAAACTTTCTGGAATGATTCCCAAATTCTCCTGAGATACATTTTTGATGGTAATTTCACTTTGTGTCATGGCAGCCATGCCTATGAAACTACCCACTTCAATCATATCTGGCAATACGGTATGTACGGTACCATGCAACTCTTTGACGCCTTCAATGCGTAGAAGGTTGGAAGCAATGCCTGAAATCTTGGCTCCCATGGCATTGAGCATTCTGCAAAGTTGCTGTACGTAAGGCTCGCAGGCAGCATTATAGATGGTCGTGACTCCTTCAGCCATTACAGCAGCCATTACGATGTTTGCTGTACCAGTGACAGAGGCCTCATCGAGCAACATCGAAGTACCAACTAATTTCGGAGCCGTTATTTCATAGATCTGACGTTCTTCTATATAGTTGAAACTGGCTCCCAGTTTTTGAATGCCGATGAAATGGGTATCTAATCTTCTTCGACCAATTTTATCTCCTCCAGGTTTAGCGATAATTGCTTTTCCAAAGCGAGCAATCAGTGGTCCCACCAGCATAACGGAACCTCGTAGTGAAGTACATCGCTTAATGAACGTGTCGCTGTTCAAATAGGTCAGATCCACATCATCGGCTTGGAAACTATAGTCATTTAGCCCCTTCTTTGTCACTTTAACACCCATATCCCTCATTAGTTGGATGAGGTTGTTCACATCCAAGATATCGGGAACATTGTTCACTGTGACTTCTTCGGCAGTCAGCAAAGTTCCGCAGATTATTTCCAGTACTTCGTTCTTCGCACCTTGTGGATGAATCTCTCCGTGCAGGCGATGTCCGCCTTCAATGACAAATGAAGCCATAACTTTAGAATTTACGTTTGTTATTATTCCGATTGTTCTGTTGTTTGCCGTTTTGACTGTTGCTCTGTGGATTGGCAGGAGTCTTAGGCTTACAGTAAGCATCAATACGGTCGGCCATCAGTTCTTTAAGGTCGTCAGTCAGATCCAACTTCCCTTGAGAAAGCTCGCGCAAATCGTCGGCTACCTTTTGGTCGTCCATACTGTCTTTGTTCCATGCCATATAATCCTTCCGCATATGGTTACAAATCAATGCCACCAGATTGTCCTTCTCATTGCCTTCTTCCATATTGCTAGCCACACCAATCAGTTTCTCCAACATCTGACCATAATGACGATATCGCATTTTATGGTTAGAGTAGGGGATTTGATTTGGTTTGACATTCAAATCATCTTTTTTCACTATCTCGAAAGGATAGTCGATATCTAACTTATAGTCGGACATGATGGCCAGATGATCCCAAAGTTTATGTTTAAATTCGGGAACGTCACGATAGTGTGGAAACATGTTTCCCATAATGTCAATAATGGTATTAGCACACCACTGACGTTCTTCCCTGTCTTCAATGGTAATGGCATAATCAACCATATTCTGTATGCTTCTTCCATATTCAGGAAGCGCCATTTTCTTTTGTTGGGTATTATATTTTAAAGTCATCTTAAATAAGTTTTTTCGGAGTTGTTGCAATAAATTCCTTTAGGTAAAATGGCTCAAAGTAAGCGACATCCTTAAAATCTTCCCTTGCGATGGCTTGTTCTGCCAGAGGCGCCATCATAGTGGCTAAAGGCAGGATGTTATCAATAAAATGAGCGTTGGGATGCGATAATTTGGCCTTACATTTTTCTGCCCCATTGCCAAAGAAATACACCGGACCTTGTTTCAGGAATTCTTCATAAGTGTGTTCATCTACAATATCGGCACGGGTAGGGCGGATTTCTTTCAATGCACGGTTATATACCGCAGCATAAACCTCCATACGCCGTGCATCAATCATCGGACAGAGCAATGCTTCATCGGGCAATTCGTCATGATACAGCAACACAGGCACACTGAGCACTTTCAGCGTTTCAAGTCCAATCAAAGGAACATTCTTGGCATAACAGATACCTTTTGCCATAGACACACCGATACGTAGACCTGTATAAGATCCAGGACCACAGCTAACTGCAACAGCATCGAGCGGAATTGCATGATTGTCAGTAAAGGAAAGTGCTTCATCCACAAAAACCCCTAAATCCACCGAAGCGTTTGAGGGTCCCTGTTTGTTGGTTTTTTCGAATATGTTGCTACCATCTTGGCTTACAGCTACACTGGTTGCCTGAGTAGAAGTTTCAATATGGAGTATACACGACATAATATCCTGCTAGAACTATACTTTTTTATTGCGCAAATTTACGGCATTATTTTTACTTATTAAAATATTAGCGTATTTTTGCAACAGAAAATAAACATTCATTGAAGAAATTTGCATAAAGAATGATATTATCAATGACAGGATTCGGCCGTGCCGTAGCCGAACTACCAGACAAGAAGGTTAATGTAGAGATTCGCTCTCTCAATAGTAAAGCGTTGGATCTGACCACCCGTGTAGCCCCACTTTATAGGGAAAAAGAGATGGAAATCAGAGCAGAAATTGGTCAGGCATTAGAGCGTGGAAAAGTTGATTTCAGCCTTTGGATAGAGCAGAAGGAGGTTGCTTCTTCGGCTACTCCCATTAATCAGGATTTGGTGGCAAGTTACTATCAACGCATTAAATCCATTGCTGAGACTACAGGCATTCCTGAACCATCAGATTGGTTCTATTTATTGCTCCGAATGCCCGATGTGCTGACAAAAACTGAAGTTGTGGAGCTCTCTGAAGAGGAGTGGGACATTGTTCACGCTGCCATCACTGAGGCCATTCAGCATCTGATCGATTTCCGTCGTCAAGAAGGAGCCGCTTTGGAACAGAAATTCCGCGAGAAAATAGCCAATATCGGTCGACTGCTTCAAGAAGTTGAGCCTTATGAGAAAGAACGCGTGAATTCCATCAAAGAACGCATACTGTCTTCGTTGGAACAGAACTTGAAAGTGGAGTATGATAAGAACCGTTTCGAGCAAGAATTGATTTTCTATATTGAGAAATTGGATGTCAGTGAGGAAAAGCAGCGTTTATCTAATCATCTGAATTACTTCATTACTACTTTGGAAGGAAAGCCCGGACAAGGTAAGAAGCTGGGTTTCATCGCTCAGGAAATGGGACGTGAGATCAATACGTTGGGAAGTAAGAGCAATCAGGCGGAAATGCAGAATATCGTCGTACAGATGAAGGACGAATTGGAGCAAATAAAGGAACAAGTGTTAAATGCTATGTAATATGGGAAAGCTGATTATTTTTTCGGCGCCTTCAGGATCTGGAAAGAGTACCATCATTAATTATCTGCTTACACAGGACTTAAACTTGGCCTTTTCAATATCGGCCACTAGTCGTCCTCCTCGTGGATCAGAGCAGAATGGTGTGGAGTATTTCTTTTTGACACCTGAGGAGTTTCAAGCGAAGATTGATGCTGATGAGTTCCTTGAATATGAAGAAGTCTATCCTGGACGTTTCTATGGAACACTGAAGAGTCAGGTAGAAGTGCAGTCGGCTCAGGGACAGACTGTTATCTTCGACGTGGATGTGAAAGGTGGAGTGAATATCAAGAAATACTATGGCGACAGAGCTTTGTCAATCTTTATCCAACCACCTTCTATCGAAGAGTTGCGCCGTCGTTTAGAAAAACGAGGAACAGATGCTCCAGAGGTAATAGACAGTCGGGTGAAACGTGCAGAATTTGAATTAAGCTATGCCCCTTTATATGATGTAGTGATTGTGAACGATGATTTACACACAGCCTTAGCAGAAGCTTTGGCCGTTGTAAAAAACTTTCTGAATGATGAAACGACCGAAGAACGACCTGTCTCCGAAGACGTATAAGATACTTTATTATCTAAATATAGTGGTATCTGTTTGCTGCCTGATTATCGGTGGCTTCGATGTCTATTTTCATGAATGGACAGGCGCGGCATGCATGTTTCTCATCTTTGGCTTTGCGGCATATAATGCCTATACTTTTCAAAACAGAATACACTGAAAGCGATGAGAAAGAAGGTCGTCTTATATTTCGGTTCGTTTAATCCTGTGCATGTGGGGCATTTGGCATTGGCCAATTATGTCTGCGAATATGCAGAAATAGATGAACTGTGGTTTGTGGTCACCCCTCGAAATCCATTTAAGGAAGGGGCAGACCTGATGGATGACGACCTTCGTCTGGAAATGGTGAGACTGGCCACTGAGGATTATCCTCGTTTTCGTGTTTGCGATGCAGAATTTCATCTTACACGCCCTTCTTATACCATTCATACATTAGACTATCTGAATCAGCAATATCCAGAGATAGATTTTACCTTGCTTATAGGTTCCGATAATTGGGAAGGTTTTAAAGGCTGGTATCAAGCCGAACGAATCCTCAATGAATATGGCGTATTGATTTATCCACGTCCGGATTATCCGATAGATGCAGAAACCTTACCACCCAATATCTCTTTGATTAAGGCTCCTTTATTTGAAGTAAGCTCCACTTTTATTCGCGAAGCGATGCGCGAAGGAAAGGATTTACGCTATTTCTTACATCCTGCGGTTTATAAGAAACTGATGGAGTAACCATGGAAACTACCGCTACCACATATCCTCAATTAATGAACGGAAAGAAGATTCTCTACGTTCACGGTTTTGCATCCAGTGGAGCATCTGGAACGGTAAGAGGATTGCGTATGTTACTTCCTAAAACTCAGATTATTGCACCTGATCTTCCTGTCCGTCCTACCGAAGCGATGGAGTTACTGAAACGTGTGTGTGCGGAAGAAAACCCCGATTTGATTATCGGTTCTTCGATGGGAGGCATGTACACTGAAATGCTCCGAGGATACGATCGTATTTTGCTTAATCCTGCCTTTCAGATAGCCGACACTTTGCTCTCTAATAATAAAATAGGTAGGCAGGAGTTTTATAATGCCCGACAAGATGGTCAAAAAGACTTTCTGGTAACCAAAGGGTTGATTGCAGAATTCAGAGAGGTATGTAGTCAATGCTTCACAGAGATAACAGATGAAGAGCGAAACCGGGTATGGGGACTTTTCGGTACGAAAGATCCGTTGGTACATACACACGATCTCTTTGCTGCACATTATAAGAATGCCGTTTGGTTTGATGGTGAGCATTTCATGAACGATCGCGTGTTACTTCGTTCCGTAATACCCGTAGTCCGTTGGATAGACGATCAACAAGAACACCGGGAGCGTCCCATCCTTTTCATCGCTTTGGACGATACTTTGTCCGACAATTCTAATGTCTGGCGGAAGTTTTCGGAAGAAGATTTGCAAACATATGCTGGTAGATTGCATGATATGCCTGGCTTTTTTGAAGCCTTAGGACCAATGTCTGCAGCGGTGAAAGCCTTCCAAACCTTAGCAGAAACGTATGATGTATACGTCATCAGCAGTATTCCGCCTACTAATCCATCTGCCCTCTCAGAGAAACAAAAATGGGTGGATCGTTGGCTTGGTGTTCCTGCATACAATCGATTTATCATTACCCA
>JAEEGK010009312.1_pt1 | contig 22959 bp, 28 predicted proteins | sample 8958771 | NCBI WGS metagenome assembly JAEEGK01 (sample SAMN16246547, study PRJNA631951) | gut metagenome | biome: gut microbiome; feature: rumen; material: SC-attached | host: Bos | place: Iran: Karaj | collected 2018-10 | reverse complement strand
AAAGAGGGGCAGGGGCGACATAAGGCAGATAGCCGGTATGTTTGAAGAGAATACCAGAAAGGTCGTTAACTGCACGGACTGTCTTATACAGAATACCGTGGCAAATTCGATCATCAAGACTATCCTCGATCTTATGAGACTTACCGGCACGAGAAGCTATGATCCCGACACGAAGACCGGAGTGCTGAGGCATGCATATATCCGCGTTGCTCAGAAGACAGGAAAGGTAATGCTGGTTCTTGTAACGGGAGTTCCCGAGTTTAAGGATAAGACCCGTTTCGTGCAGACGCTTACGAAAAAACATCCATGCATAGAGACGATAATTCATAACATTAACCCGGGTAAGACCGGTATGATCCTCGGCAATAAGGATAATGTGATCTACGGTAAAGGCTATATCCTTGACGAACTCTGCGGCTGCACCTTTAAGATCTCTCCGAAATCGTTTTATCAGGTTAATCCGAAGCAGACGGAGAATCTGTACAATGCAGCCGTGGATATGGCCGGGCTGAAGCCTGACGACGTCGTCGTTGATGCGTATTCCGGCATAGGAACGATATCCCTTATTGCAGCAAAAAAGGCCGGTCGCGTCATAGCGGCGGAAATAAATCCCGATGCTGTCAAAGATGCTGTCGAAAATGCCAAAATAAACAGCATTACCAATGTAGAATTTTTAAGGGAAGATGCGGGCGAATTCCTTGAAAGAGAATGCGATAAGTTAAAACCCGATGTAATATTTATGGACCCTCCACGCTCCGGAAGCGATGAGAAGTTCCTTTCATCGGTATGCAAGGCTGCACCGTCCCGTATCGTATATATATCCTGTAACCCTGAAACGCAAGTTCGTGATATAAAATTCCTGTCACAGCACGGCTATATTCCAAAAAAACTGCAACCTGTCGATATGTTCAGCAGGACTGCGCATGTGGAATGCGTGTGCGAATTATGTAGGGAATGAACCAGGGGACGGGGTTGAGGACTCATTTTGAGAGCTGCCAAAATGCTTACATATGACTTTAATATGCAAATGAATTGTTTTATACCAAAGAGACTGCGGAAGCTATATGACACATGAAGGCGATTTTTTGACTTATATATGAAAAGTCCGCATTTAGGCCAAAGGAATTAAGCATAATCAAAGCGACAAGAAGACAACTTTTTGACCTAAACAAGGGAAAGTGCTGATTAGAGTCAAAGAATTTTGAGATAATCCGAGATATTTAAGGGTATTTTGACGAAAAACTTTGACCTGAACATGGAAAATATGGTTTTAGGTCAAAAAATCAATGTTAGATCAAGGTAAAATGGATGAAATTTTATGACCTGAAAGCATAGAAATATCATTTAAACCAAAATGAACTTGCTTTTGCCTTCCAATATTATAATAAGTTTAACCCAAAATTCAATTCAACCCGTTTAGAAAGCAGTCGAGGAAAATGTATGGTAGAACTGATAAAAAGATGTCCGGAATATGTGGCAGGCTACAAAGAGTATTGTCAGGAATTGTACGATAACCACGAAATCTATTTCAGGCCCACAAACCCAAAGTATATTGATGATGACTGGTTTTTTCGCACCAAATCATGGTACGACCGGAAAGAGCAGGGACTTATAGAAGGTCAGCCGATCAGTTTTCATTATTGGGCCGTTGACAATGACAAATTCATAGGAGAGTTTCAACTTCGAACTGAGTTTCCCGAAAAGGTAATGACAGATATCGGAAGCATCGGTTATGCGGTCAGAGTGTCTGAACGTAGAAAAGGCTATGGCAAAGAGATCCTTCGACTTGGTCTGGAAATCGCAAGGCAGCACGGTATGGAAAAAGTGCTGCTGACGATCAACGATGAAAATAAAGCCTCCATTCATGTATGTGAAGCATTGGGCGGTGTTTGGAAAGATACCATAGAGGCATGCAACGAGGCGGAAGGGGAGCATTTATTGAGGCGATATTGGATAACTCTTGGGAGGGCTTAAAATGAAAAAGAGGGATACGGAGGAAAACAGGTTGATACCTTATACATTGGGGCGAAAGGGGTTAAATTGTTATGAATAATCTCGGCGAGATAATTATATATCAGACAGTGGAAGGAATGACAAAACCGGAAGTAAAAATGGAAAATGAAACTGTCTGGTTGATATAGGCCTGGTTAGTAGAATTGTACCACTCATCAAAAGCCAATGTCAGCGAGCATATAGCCCACATCTATGAAAAAGGTGAACTTGCGCAGGAAGCAGTTGTTCGGAAATTCCGAACAACTGCCACAGATGGAAAGAATAACAATGTTCTCTATTACAATTTAGACATGATCATTTCTCTCAGATATCGAATCAATTCTGCTACTGCTACCAGGTTCCGAGAGTGGGCAACTCAACGCTTGAAGGAATACATAATCAGGGGATTTACAATTGATGATGATCAGGCTATAAAAAAACTAAAGAAGAATACAGAACTTATAACATTACGAAAAGTGAATGGGTTCTTAACGGGGAGACCGTTCTGTATGCTTCGGCTGACAGTATAAGAGATACCCTGGATTATGATTTTGGTCAGGAAAAGCAATTTTCTTACGAAGGTCTATCAGCCGGTGATGCGGTGAAGCATATAGCGAAGTTTACCTCCGGTATATGGCAGATTCATCCGTTTTGCGAAGGAAATACAAGATCTACTGCGGTGTTCATCATTAAGTATCTGAAGACGTTTGGCTTTTCGGTTAATAATGAGATATTTGCCGAGAACTCATGGTACTTCAGAAACTCACTTGCCAGAGCCAATTACAATGATCTGGGCAAGGGGATCAGCGCTACTACAATATATTTGGAGCGGTTTTTTGAAAACCTTCTGATGGGGTATCAGAATGAATTAAAGAATAGATTTATCCATGTGGATTACAAGGAACAAAGTGCAATTCAAAGTGCAATTGAAAAAGATTCAAAGTGCAATAATTGCACTTTGGAGGAATTGGCGATTCTAAAAGAGTTACTGAAGAATCCTTCGATCACACAGAAAGAATTGGCTGGTATCATAGGGAAATCAGAAAGAACGATAAAGACACGAACAGTTGAAATGCAGGAAAAAGGATTGCTTCGCAGAGAGAACGGTAAGCGTAACGGAAGGTGGGAGGTACTGGTAAAGCTGTGATGGATACTTATGTTGATGAAAGAGACTACAAGCTTTTAGAAACTGACAAATATACTTTCTTTGTTCTTAAGCGGATCATGGGCGGGGAATGTAAACTACTGTTGTCTGACCATGAGAGACTGATCCTTTGCTTTACAGGACATCCGTTTCCGGTTTGGATCTGGACTTCGGATGATGCTGCAGAAGAGGAAATGGAGAAGGCATATCAGCTGGCCAAAGAAAACAAGCTGCTTTCCGGGAAACATCATTTTAATATCAAGTATTCTCTGGCGGAGTATTTTATAAGACGCGCAGCGGAAGAAGGATCGGAGCTGAAGATCATTACAAATATGTTTGCTTATGACTGCCTTGATCCTGTCAGACCTGACACAGAGTCAGATGGCGGCATCCACTGTTGTGAGATGAAGGACTTGGAAGAATTGGTTGACTTCTTGGATAGATTCCACAAGGAACTAAGCATTGACCAGAAGGATATTTCATGTTACCGGGAAGATGCTGAAGAGTTTATCCGAACGGGGAATATGTATCTTTGGAAGGATGAACAGGGGCGCAACGTAGCCAGTTGTAAATATGCACCTGACGGAGATATGGCATCTATAAACCTTGTATTTACACGGCCTGAATTTAGAAGAAGACATTATGCGGAAAATCTTGTGTATCAGGTGACGATGAAAGTGAAAGAGGCAGGATACGTACCGATGCTTTATACCGATGCAGATTATGTAGCTTCCAATGCCTGTTATGAGAAGATAGGCTATGTCCTTCGTGGCAAGCTGTGCACGATCGGCTAAGCATTTTGCAGTAAGTCAGATTTAGAATTCCGGATAGATTATGAAGATGGATACGGTGGCAAGGTGTTGCTTAAGCGTAACGACGTCGAGGTCTGTTGTTTGCTTTAGAGGTTAAGATCCGCAAAGGATCATATTGTAATTTCAATTGATGCAGATGATTATTATAGGATAAAGGATAACAAATGAAAGAATTGAGAACAAAGCAATTTCAAATACTGACAGATATCAATCTCGTATGGGATTTCCTGACGGATATCTATGATCGTGAAAATGGGAGCGGAGTCGCTGCTCCTTTCTTTGAACATGCGATCCTTGCATCATGGATGGACAATTCGTATTCTTATCTGAACCGATTCTGGTTTGATGGAGATACGGTTGTAGCCTTTGTTTTCTATGAAGCGCCTGCAACGGATATCTATTTCAGTGTACGCAAGGGATATGAGTATCTTGCGGATGAACTGATAGACTATGCCATGACAACCATGCCGGATTGGGAAGGTGCTCAACAGCTTGTTTTGTTTAACGGTCAGGAATATCTTATGGAAGCCGCAAAGAAGCGCGGATTTAATAAAGTATTTGAATATGAGGACAGGTTCTTTGATTTCAAAAACGAGCTGAATTACGAATTGCCGGAGGGGTACCATTTTGTTGAACCTGAAGACATAGATCCCGTAAAGATCGGAAAACTATGTTGGTACGGGTTTGATCATGGGGATAAAGGAGAGTTTGTAAACTGGGACAAACAGGATACATCCTTTGACTGGACTCCGGAAAAATCCTATAAAGATTGTCTTGGTAACATCATGGCGCCGCTCCCGCATGCAACACATGAATATGACATTATCATAGCCGATGAGCAGGGCGAATATGTCTGCTTTTCGGGAATGTGGTGGGTGCCGGAGAACCATCTGGCATATATGGAACCTCTCTGTACTGCACCTGAACATAGGAGAAAAGGCCTTGCCGCGGCGGCATTAACCGTTCATTACCGCAGGATGAAAGCGCTTGGGGCGACACATATGACAGGCGGAGGTGATCCTTTCTATGAGAAGATCGGATATGGAAAGGGATTGCACTGGAGCTTTTGGAAAAGGGAAAAGTGAACGGTTTTATTGCATATCGAAATTACAATTGATGCTGAGGATTACTACAGGATAAAAGACTCACAGAAGAAAGCTGAAGAATAGGTATTTATTGATTATAACAGTTCTCTATATATCATTATGTTGGGACTCTTGATAGTATTCTATTTGTAAAGGCGCTGATACAAAATGAAACAGAAGAAAACACCAATTACGAAAGGATACAAATCATGAACAGAGATATTTTTATCAGAAACCTTACGGGCGATCGTATAGAGATGAGTCCCAAGGGCAGATGTGCAAATGAACTGACGGTGGAAGAGTTTGAAAAAGGATATGAGAGTTTTTTTGATATGATCTTTGAAATCGCATCCACCGATGTTTCTTCCGTGACCGGATATGGGGAGTTCACTGAAGATAATAAGGCTCCGTATGCTTCGCTTGAAGAGTTCATCCGGGAGACCTTTAATGAGGATCGGGAGGGCTATTGGCACAACTGGACTAAGATGTTTGAAACCACATTCCTGAAGAAGGATTATTTCGACAGGATATTTGCCAAGGCCATACAGTACGCACCGTTCTGTGAAGGACAGAGATTTCTTGCAAACAACAATACTTTCTTTGTCAATATGATCGTGGATGATGCGGGCAAGGCATATTGCGCAGACTGGGGAAGAGCAGGGATCATGGACGTTATGATGGATTTCGCAATTATGGATCTTAACAAACCCTATTTGCTGGTTCCCGAGAAACTGTATGCATACGCAAAGAAAAAGAACATAGAGATAAAGAATTTTAAAGAGCGCTTCCTGTGCATGGCTTATTTTAAGGGAATTCACACACTTATGTGGCATGCATCCATCGATGATCTTGAATCATGTGAATCCATCACAAGATCCATAAATGAACTTGAAGAGCGCATGAGCAGACTGAAGGATTAACTATGCAATATGAGAATGCAAAGGATGTTCTCCCTGCCAGCCTTTTGGAAGAAGTGCAGAAGTATGCGGAAGGAAAAGCAATCTACATACCAAAACGCGAAAAAACAAAAGGCTGGGGAGAAGCATCCGGTTATCGAAATAAACTGAACAAAAGAAACAAGACTATCTGCAGCAGATATGCGATCGGAGCGTCGATCATGGAACTTTCGGAGGAATTCTTCCTTTCTCCGGAATCGATCAAAAAGATCGTATATGGAAAAAAGAAAGATCTACCGGAATACTCTCCTTCAGTCTATTCTGCTGAGCAGTATTCAAATGCGGGACTCGGAGAGGAATGGGTCAGGATATACTTAAATGATCATAATACGGAGATGACGGATACGTCGGCTTTCTTCTTATCCGAGCTGGTAAAGATCCCGCTTCGTTTAATCGATGAGCCGGATCCTGCTCCGGACAAAGAGTATATGGGATCTTCGTATGAGGTACCCTTGGTCCTTGTGTTCGAACGACATCAGTTCAGGGTGCTGTGCGGTGGCCAATACCTTAGCTACCTTGTTAATGAAAAAAGAAATGCACACCAGGCTTTTATTTTTGTTCCGAATGAAGATTATGATTTCTATATGAATAATTATGGTAAGCAATTTCAAAAGCATTGCTGAATGGCACCTTAACCCCGTCCCCGGGTATCAAAAAGGGGAAATATTCCTTTTACTTATGCGATTGATAAAATAATACTATTGACCCGCACCTTGCGTTCGGGTCTTTTTTTAAATATACTGAAAATGTGAGATGCTTTATGGCGTCGATAAATTTGGGATGTTAAGAGAAAAGGAGTCAAAATGGGCGAAAGTACACAAAAGACAGGCGGTTGGCGCAACAACAAATGGGTGAGGGCGGCGATCCCCGCACTGCTTCTTCATTGCAGTATCGGTACGGTTTATTGCTGGTCTCTGTTCAGCCAGGAGATAGCGGATTACATCGGATTTTCCAAAGGGGCGATAGAGTGGGCGTTTTCCTTTGCCATCTTTTTTCTGGGGATGAGCGCGGCTTTCCTCGGCAACATGGTCGAAAAGGACATCCGTAAATCCTCGTTGATCTCGACAGTCTGCTTTGCGCTGGGCATGGCGCTGACGGGCTTCTTCATTTTCTACGGCGGACAGCATCGCGGAAGCGTTCTTGCATTGGTAGGCATATATATAAGCTACGGTTTTATTATGGGCATAGGTCTCGGCACCGGTTATCTTTCTCCGGTCAAGACTCTGATGCTTTGGTTCAAGGATCATAAGGGACTTGCCACGGGGCTTGCGGTAGCGGGCTTCGGAGCGGCGAAAGCGATTGCGTCGCCCATCATGACTTCCATGCTTTCCGGACTCGGAGAGGGAGGCATATGGAAGATGTTCGTGATCCTGGCTGCGATCTACTTCGTGATGATGCTCACAGGCGCGCTTCTTCTAAAGAAGCCCGAAGGCTGGTACGAGCCCAAGGGAAAGGGCGAGAAGCCGAGTCTTATCCGGGTTCTCAAAACCAAGCCCATATCCAACTACATAGGCATATGGCTAATGTTTTATATAAACATCACCTGTGGTCTGGCTCTCATCTCGCAGGAAAAGATGATCTTCAAATGCCTGGGCTTCGCTGCTTCGGCGGGCATCCTTTCAACCATATCCGCGATCTTCAATGCGGGCGGTCGCATAGGCTTTTCTTCCTGGGCGGATTCCATGAAGGACAGGAACACGATCTACAAGATGATATTCATTCTTTCCATCGGCTTTACGGGCATAGCGATCTTTACAAACGGTATTTCAAAGGGGAGCGGGAATATTGTGCTTGCGATCCTGGTACTTGCTTTGGTATATGTGGTCAATGCAGGTTACGGCGGAGGTTTCTCCAATGTTCCCACGCTGCTTTCGGATCATTACGGAATGGGAAGCATATCCGCGATCCACGGAATAACCCTTTCAGCCTGGGCTTTTGCGGGACTCACGGGTAATCAGGCAGCGGCCTTCATCGTAAAACATTTCGGTAAGGAAGAGACTGTCACCTATCTTGAAAAGGGCGTGGAGCATACGGCAAAAGTGAACCCCACAGGGTATCAGAATGTACTGATCTTTACGGCCTTGCTTTACATAGTTGCTTTACTGGCCTGCATGATTCTTGTGAAACAGACTGATAAAGCAAAAAATAATAAGAAAACAGCTTGATTTTAATCAAATATTAAGGACGATAATTCGGGTAATGTGCTATAATACTTGAATGATCGTCCTCTTTATATGGTATGGACGGTCTCGGGAGGGAGGAATAAGTAGTTGTGCGAGAGTTACTTGTAGTCGTTCAATATTGCTGTATTGCTGTTTTTTTCGTGGAAAGCTGGATCATATTCAGAAGACTCGAAAAACCGATACACGCTTTTTTATTGCTGAGTTGTGTAACCGCTCTCATAAACAATATAGGATATCTTCTTCAAATGCGTGCCCGGACATATGAGGGCGTGCTTAATGCCGTTAAGTTTGCCTACCTCGGTAAGACCTTCTATGCGTTTTTCCTTTTTAGTTTTGTGCTTGAACTGGTGAACGTAAAGCTTCCGAAGGCCCTTAAACCGATACTTATGGTGTTTCACATAGTCGTCTATGATTTTGTGTTGGATCTCGAATACAACAACATCTATTATACTGATATTAAATATGTGACAGACGGGATGTTCGGAAGACTGGAACACGGTAACGGTATTATGCATCATGCCTTTATGTTGATCCAGGTCATATACGTGGTGATCGGACTTGCATTGTTGATCAATGCATGTATCAAGGAAAAAAGCAGAAAAGTCAAAAAGCGCCTGATCTCGGTCATTTGTGCGTTTTTCATAGAGAGTCTTTTCTTCGTCTTATATCTGGTCGGAATTCCGGGCGTAACGGACGGCTTTGATATTACAACCATAGGTTACTTCATCGGAACGATCATCATGTTTGTTTCCATAGTCTCATTTGATCTGTTGGGAACCACCGATCTTGCAAAAGAATTCGTTATCGAAAAGATCACGGAAGCCATCATAGCCGTGGATGATGAAGGAGCTATACGCTACTATAACGAACCTGCCTTGCGGCTCTTCCCCGAGTTGGATCCGAAGAAAGAATTGTTCACTGAAGTTCTGGCAGAGGATGAGGAAGAGACGGAAAAGAAGAGAAACGGCAGTCAGGTCCTGGGATTGATAAGGCGCTCCATTGAAGATGACACGATCATTTCCGTAAACGGTCGCGTTTATCAGCCCAATGAAAACGTGCTGATGAAACACAAAAAGTCCTTCGGTACGGTCTATGCTTTGATCGATGTAACCGAACACCGGCGGTATATGGAGGAACTGGAGAAGCAAAAGAGCATAGCCGACAAAGCCAATGTTGCGAAAAGCCGTTTTCTTGCAAACATGTCCCATGAGATCAGAACTCCTATCAATGCGGTGTTGGGTATGGATGAAATGATACTCAGAGAATCACAGGAACACGCCATCCGTTCCTATGCCTCCGACATCATGACAGCGGGAAAAACACTCCTGTCGCTGATAAATGATATTCTTGACTTTTCAAAGATCGAAGAGGGCAGGATACAGATCATCCCCGTGCAATATGAACTGTCCTCCATAGTGAACGATCTGGTGAACATGATCAAGGACAGGGCAAAGAAGAAAAATCTCGAACTGAACGTAAATGTGGACGAGCACATTCCGCATATGCTTGTGGGCGATGAGATACGTATAAGACAATGCGTAATGAACATTCTTACCAATGCTGTCAAGTACACGGAAAAAGGCTCCGTTACACTGACCGTCTCCTACAGCCTCACGGAAGAGGAAAATGCCGATAAACGAGGCATTATGCTGAAGTTTTGCGTCAGTGATACGGGCATAGGGATGCGCAGCGAGGAAATGGAAAAACTGTTCTCGCCCTATGAAAGAATTGAGGAAAAACGAAACCGGACCATAGAAGGTACGGGATTGGGTATGAGCATAACGAGGCAGCTGCTGGAATTGATGGGAAGTCATCTGGAGGTGAAGACGGAATACGGCAGGGGTTCGACCTTCGAGTTCGCAGTCAGACAGGATGTGGCTTCATGGAATGAGATAGGCAACTATTCGGGACGTTATGCGGAAAACGGGAACGGGGAAGCTGCTGCTTACCACGAACTTTTCCACGCACCGAAAGCGAAGATCCTTGTGGTGGACGATACGGAGATCAACCTTACGGTTATCTGCGGCTTGCTTAAGCAAACACGCATACAGATAGACACCGCCGCTTCCGGAGAGGAAGCATTGACTCTTGCGGCCGCGAACAAATATGACCTGGTGTTTATTGACCACATGATGCCTTATATGGATGGCATAGAGACACTGAACGCCATGAGAGAATCGGGAAAGAACATAGCAACGCCTGCTGTGGCACTCACTGCGAATGCGGTTTCGGGCGCGAGAGAAATGTATCTGGCAGCAGGCTTTACGGAATATCTTTCCAAGCCGGTTGACGGAACCAGGCTGGAGAAGCTGCTGATGGAACTGCTTCCTGAGAACAAGGTGATCACGGACGGTTCGGATACGGAGGGAGAAACGGAGGAGGAAGAAAACGGAGCCTTAGACGAAACAAAAAAAACAGAGGCAGAACTTCCCGAGCAGGTTAAAGCCATCAGGGAACTGGATGTGGAAACGGGATTAAAGAATTGCGGATCCGTTGAAGGCTATCTGTCGGTACTTAAGGTGTTCCATCAGACAGCCGCCGCAAAAGGAGCCGAAATATGGAGTCTGTACAATGACAACAACATTACGGATTACACCATAAAGGTACACGCCTTAAAGAGCTCCGCAAGGATCATCGGAGCCGGGGAACTCTCGGGTCTTGCGGAAAAGCTTGAAAAGGCGGGAAAAGAAGATGATATCCGGTTCATAGACGAAAACACCGATAGACTTCTTGGCATGTATTCTGACGTTGACAGGGAACTTTCGGTGCTCGATGAAAAACAAAAGGTGCTGCCCAAGCTTGAACCTGCGGCGCTTAAAGAGGCCTTCGACACTATTCTTGAGGTCGCTCAGACCATGGACTACGGGTTGATGGACGAGCTGCTGAAAAGCCTCAGAGAATATCGGTTGGATCCGGAAACGGATAAACGTATATCAAGAATTGAAAAAATGCTGACCGAACTTGATTGGGACGGTATAGTCCTTGCGGTCAGAGAATGAGTTATGAAATAGGAGTGAATTTGACATGGGAAATTATTTTGAAAAAGGAACGGTGGGGATCGTCAGTGTTTCGGAAAGCTTTTTGTCAAGAAGCCTGATATCCAAGCTTACCGGCATGGGCATACAGACAGTGTTCACACATGCGGATGTTAAGGAGATCGGCGCACAGGCAGAAAACATGGAATTGTTGATCCTCTTTATGAGCGAGGAATTGGAAAACATTCCCAACACCCTGGTGTATCTGAACGATCTGGTCGAAGACAAGAGCATAGGGCTCATCCTCATCGGAGATCAGGCTCAATATGACATTGTAACAAAAACGATACAGGAGACTTCGATACTTGAGTGGTTCCAGAGACCGCTGGATATGGAAAGACTATTAAAGAAGGTCACCTCCTGCATGGAAGAAGCGGGAGAAGATAACAGAAAGAAAACGGTGCTCATCGTGGATGATGACATTACCTATATGAGAACAGTGTTCGAATGGCTCAAAAGGGATTACCATGTGGGAATGGCAGCAAACGGAGTTCAGGCTATCAGCTATCTCGCAAAAAAGAAGGTGGATCTGATCCTCCTGGATTACGAGATGCCCATAGCCAACGGACCTCAGGTTTTGTCCATGCTTAAGAACGATACCGAAACCGGAAGGATACCGGTCATGTTCCTGACAGGGCACAGTGACAAGGCAAGCGTAATGTCTGTCATGGGTCTGAGCCCTGCGGACTATCTGCTGAAAACCATAGATAAGGAAACGTTGCTTAAAAAACTGGCGACATTTTTTGCAAAATAAAGATATCATCGGGAGAAGACCGGGGCAAAATGAAGATCGATATAAAAAGGATAGAGGAAGGGGAGGACAGTGTTGTTGTCCGCTACAGGGAAGAGACTCCTCCCATAAAAAGAATAATAGGTATACTTAGAAACGAGGAAGACAAATTGTGGGGCAGGACCGGGGACGAGAACGTTTGCGTGAATTACTCCGATCTGCTCTACTTAGAGAGCGTGGATGACCGGGTTTTTGCCTATACTCCCGATAAGGTGCTGAGGATAGACGGATCGCTCAGTTCTTTTATGCAGGAAACAGATGATGATTCCTTCTTCAGATGCAGCAAGTCCATGGTCATCAACATAAATCGGGTTTCAAAGCTTAAAAGCCTGTCTTCAAACAGGATAGACGCCGCAATGGAGGGCGGAGAGCATATCATAATTTCGAGAAGATATGCTTCGGAATTCAGGAAGCTTTTGAGAGGAGACAGATCATGAAAAACGGGAAGAAGATTTCGATTTGGGAAAGATATCTCACTAATGAGATCGGAATAGAGTTTAAGGCGTGTCTTTACTTTTTTGCGATCCTTTTTTATTACTGCGTCTACCGCATGGTCAACGGAAGCTTTGAGGCAGACATAATACATATGGCGGAAATGATCCTTACCTGTTACATCATGGGTTACATTCAGGTCTATCTGTTTTGGAACTTTGACGAGTCGGAGAAGCAGGGGCTGAAGGAATGGGCAGGGATGCTGATCTGCACCTGCCTGTACGGAGGTGTTTCGTTCCTGTTTAAATGGTTTGACAGGAACATATGGGTGACATTGGGATTGGGGGCATATATTCTGCTGACCTACATCTGTGTTTTCATTATATACAGGTCCAAAAGAAGGATCGACGACAAAAAGCTGAATGAAGAACTGAAAATGTTTCAGACCAAACACAAAAAGTGAAGCTTGGAGCCGGTAAAGTGCATCTTACGGGAGCAGGGGTTGCTCCCGTTTTTTATTTCTGCTATGGTGGATACAACAGATCCGGACTACACCGGGAAACATAAGTCTTTTTCCGAGAATCCGGCGAAAGGAGACTGCCATGGAACATGTTATAGAGATTGATCATCTGACCAAGTATTACGGAAAAAACCGGGGCGTGGAGGATGTATCGCTGAGAGTTGAAAAAGGTGATATATTTGGCTTTTTGGGACCTAACGGAGCGGGAAAATCGACTACTATCCGCTCAATGCTGGGATTCCTGAAGTTTTCACAGGGAAGCATAAGGATCCTGGGAATGGACAGCGTTAAAGAGCATGAAAAAATATTAAGGAACGTGGGATATATGCCTTCCGAAAACTGGTTTTACGGAGCCATGAGGGTGGAGGATGTGATCAAATATGCCGCTGAGGTGAGAAGACTCGATTGTTCAAAAGAAGCCGAAAAACTCTGTGAGAGGCTGAAGGTGGACAGGAAAAAGAGAATAAAGGAACTTTCACTCGGAAATCGAAAAAAGGTCAGCATTGTTTGCGCAATGCAACACAAACCCAAGCTGTTCATCTTTGATGAACCCACAGGCGGACTGGATCCCCTGATGCAAAGAACCTTTTTTGAACTGATCGAAGAATATGTAAAGGAAGGGACCACCTGCCTGCTTTCAACCCACGTGCTTACGGAGGTGAACAAGTACTGCAGACATGCGGCGATAATGAGGGAGGGAAGGCTTACTTTGCTGGACAGTCCCAAGATCGATGACGAAGAGTTCATTAAGTTTTATATTGATTAGGAGGACGGGATGAAAGCTATATTTTTAAAGGAACTGAAACTGAATCTTAAAAATTTCCTGATCTGGAGCCTTGCGGTCGGCGGCCTTGGCATGTCATGCCTCCTTCTGTACAGCAGCATGGAGGGTGAGATGTCACAGATGGCGGACGCTTTCTCAAATATGGGAGTCTTTTCGGATGCTTTCGGAATGAGCACCTTAAGCATATCAACCCTGAACGGTTACTTTGCCACTGAGATCGGAGCGATCCACGGACTGGGGAGCGGGATGTTTGCAGCGATCATAGCCATAGGCATCCTATCCAAGGAGGAGGAAGGCCATACGGGAGAATTTCTTTTGGCATTGCCTGTTTCAAGACTGAAAGTGGTAGCTGCCAAGGCACTGTGTGTATTGATCTCGCTGATCGCATTTACGCTGGTCTGCACCGCACTTTATATGATGGGTTTCGTACTGCTCGGAGAAAATCCGGACTATGAAAACTTCTTCAGGTTTATGGGCATGCAGCTCCTTATGAATGTGGAAACGGCAGCCATATGCTTCGCGATCTCCTCGGGAACGTCTAAGGTCAATATGGGGTTGGGCATCGGGATATTGATGTTCTTTTACTTCTTTGATATTGTGGGGAGGGTGGCACCCGACCTAAAGGACATGATAGTTATCGGACCGTTCTCCTTTGCAAATGCCTCTGAGATATTCTCGGGAGCGGAGACCGAGACGGCGGCCGTGGTCATAGGCTGCATAGCGGCAGCGGGATGTACCGCATTTGCCTTTTTCAATTATGACAGAAGAGATCTGGCCTGTTAAACATTACAACCTGTTGTCGCTCAACAACAGGTTTTTTTATTATCAGGTTTTAATGTTATTGACAATGCCAAAACTTTAATATATAATTCCACCTGTTTATGAATTCGAGAAATGTTCTCAAATTTACCGAGGGGTGACTGACTTAAGGACCGGATCGAATGGGGAAATACGGAGGAATATAATGAATGCACGTCCGAAGTACAAGACCAAACAGAAGGAAATCCTGACAGAGTATTTTGAGAGCCTTCCCGGGGTACACATTACAGCAAACGATGTTTGCGAGTACTTTAAGAAGACGGGAACACCGATCGGACAAGCCACGATCTATCGCCGGCTGGAAAACCTGGTGGAGGAAGGGATCATCAGGAAATACATTATTGATTCCAACAGCCCGGCTTGCTTTGAATATGTGGGTAAAGAAATCAGGGTCGAAAACGGAAGCTGTTTTCATTGTAAATGTGAAAAGTGTGGGAAGCTTATCCATTTGCGATGTGACGAATTAATGTTTTTGAAGGATCATTTGGAAGCTGAACATGATTTCAGGCTGGATCCGTTGAGAACGGTGTTTTATGGAATTTGCGATGAATGCAGAAATGCGGAAAATTAAGAGAGTAACAGCAGGTATCATGAGTATTCTGATGCTTGCCGGCGTGCTGCTTTCCATCTTCTTTATGGCCGCGGAAACAGAGCATGAGTGTACGGGAGAGGACTGCCACATCTGCGAAGCACTTGAACTGTGCTGTAACACAGTAAAAAGACTCGGAGAAGGAACGGTTGCCCCTATAACCTTCACATTGCTTATGACCTTTGCGGCTATTCTTTTGTTTTCTGCTGAGACAGAATATGTCGGGAAAACTCTTGTATCCCAGAAGGTTCGACTGAATGATTGAATACTCCGGTTCTAAGACGCACTTATTTATGTATAAACTAATCGGAGGATAATCAAAATGAAAAAATTAATATCGCTTTTTGTAGCTCTTGTACTTGTTATGGGAACTGTTTCGGGTTGCGGCTCAAAGGACGCAAAGGACAGCAGTGACAAGATTTCGGTAGTTACCACCATTTTCCCTGAATATGACTGGGTTATGAACGTATTGGGAAACGAGAAGGACAAGGCTGAAGTAACCATGCTTCTTGACAATGGCGTGGATCTTCACAGCTATCAGCCCACAGCAGCCGATATTTTAAAGATATCCAACTGCGATCTCTTTATCTATGTGGGCGGTGAATCCGACGAATGGGTCGAAGCTGCACTGGAGACCGCCGCCAACAAGGATATGGTTGTGATCAACCTGCTTGAAACTCTCGGTGATTCCGTAAAAGAGGAAGAAGTTGTTGAAGGCATGCAGGGACATGATCACGACCACGAGCATGAACATGAACATGAAGAGGGCGAAGAACACGAGCATGAGCATGAACATGAAGAGGGCGAAGAGCACGAGCATGAACATGAACACGAGCATGAGTATGATGAGCATGTATGGCTTTCTCTTCGCAGTTCTGCAGTTATCGTTGACAAGATTGCACAGTCTCTTTCAAAGATAGATGCGGATAATGCAAAGACATATAAGGACAACGCTTCAGCTTACAATAAGAAACTTGATGATCTTGACAAAAAATTCAGTGATGCTGTTGCCGGCGCAAAGGTTAAGACCATTCTCTTCGGCGACCGTTTCCCCTTCCGTTATTTTGCGGATGATTACAATCTTACCTATTATGCGGCATTCGTAGGCTGCTCAGCAGAGACCGAAGCAAGCTTTGAAACCATCACTTTCCTTGCACAGAAGGTGGACGAGCTTTCTCTTAAGGCTGTTCTTACAATTGAAGGCAAGGACCACAGAATAGCAGACACGATCATTTCCAATACAAAGAACAGGGATCAGAAGGTTTTGACTATGGATTCCATGCAGGCAACCACCTTAAAGGACGTTCAGAACGGAACCACCTATCTTTCAGTAATGGAAAAGAACCTCGATGTATTAAAAGAGGCATTAAAGTAGTATAATAAATTTCCTGAAAAGACGGAGGACATTTTATGGCACTGATCACCGTCAGAGATCTGTCCCTTGGCTACGAGGGCAGGGCTATTATAGAAAAATTGAATTTTACGGTAAAAGCGGGCGATTACCTGTGCGTGGTCGGAGAAAACGGCTCGGGGAAATCGACTCTTATGAAGACATTATTGGGGCTTCAGAAACCCATAGGGGGCAGCATACTGACCGGTGACGGGCTTAAAAAGAATGAGATCGGCTATCTTCCGCAACAGACCGTAGTCCAAAAGGACTTTCCTGCATCCGTAAAGGAGATCGTCCTTTCCGGATGCCAGGCTCGAGCGGGCCTCAGACCTTTTTACAGCAAAGAAGAAAAAGAACTGGCTAAGGAAAACATGGAGCGCATGGGCATTACAAAGCTTGAAAAGCGATGCTATCGCGAACTTTCGGGAGGGCAGCAGCAGCGAGTCCTTTTGGCGAGGGCTTTGTGTGCAACAAGAAAGGTTTTGCTTCTTGACGAACCGGTGTCCGGACTTGATCCCAAGGTTACCATAGAGATGTACAATCTGATAGAACAGATCAATAAGGAAGGGATCACGATCATCATGATCTCACATGATATCTCTGCGGCGATCAGATATGCGGATCACATCCTGCACATAGGCGCATCCGTGTTTTTCGGAACCAAAGAAGAATACTTCGGCAGTGATGCGGGCAAAATGTTTCTTCTTCAGCAACAGGGGGGTGAAGTTAAATGATAGAAACACTTGGATTGTATTTGCAGTATCCCTTTGTGAGATATGCTTTGATAGTAGGTGTTTTGATAGCTCTGTGTTCCTCGCTGCTCGGAGTTACACTGGTATTAAAACGTTATTCGTTCATAGGCGACGGTCTTTCTCATGTCGCTTTCGGAGCAATGGCAATAGCGGCTGTTTTGAATTTGACCGATGAGATGTTTTTGGTGCTTCCCTTTACGATCATCAGTGCCGTGCTGCTCCTTAGTACCGGAAGGAACTCAAAGATCAAGGGAGATGCTGCCATAGCAATGATCTCCGTGGCTGCTCTTGCTTTCGGTTACCTGATAATGAATGTTTTTTCCACATCTTCAAACATGTCGGGGGATGTGTGTACAACACTTTTCGGATCGACTTCCATCCTTACTTTGACGAAGACGGAGGTGGTCCTCAGCATAGTATTGTCAATTGTTGTTGTTGCAATATTTGTGCTGTTTTACAACAAGATCTTTGCCGTGACCTTTGATGAGAATTTCTCAAGGGCTGTAGGTGTAAGATCGGATCTTTACAATCTTTTGATCGCAGTGGTCATTGCTGTGATCATAGTGCTTGCCATGAATCTTGTGGGCTCTTTGCTGATATCCGCGCTGGTCATTTTTCCTGCGCTTTCGGCAATGAGGATATTCAAGAATTTCAAGAGCGTGACGATATTTTCCGCGATCTTTTCGGTGGTATGCGCATTTTTGGGTATTGTTATCTCGATCCTTGCCGGAACACCCGTGGGATCGACCATTGTAGCAACCGATGTGGCTGCGTTTATTGTATGCAGTCTTGTGGGGGTAGTATTTGGAGGTAAGATCAGATGAAAAAAAGGATCATTGTAGTTTTGGTATTGCTGTGTTTGGTTGTGATCGCAGCCTGCGGAGAAAAAGGACAGTCAACCGGGAAAAGGGTTCCCAACAATTCATCATCGGTAAATGATGTCCTTCAGTCAGGGACCGATCAAAACAAGAATAAGGCCGGTAATAACGGTTCTCAAGAGTCCGGGCAGGATTCCGGGGACTATTATGATGACGGGGAATATGTTCCATCAGGGATCCCGATCACCAAAGAGGTAGAAGTTAAGGATAACGGAGAATATGTCATAGATGTTGACCTTACAAAGCTTTCCTCTACAATGGTTTATACTGAAGTCTACAATATGATGACCTACCCTGAGGATTATGTGGGGAAAACCGTTAAAATGAAGGGACAATTTGCCAGCCTTCATGATGAAGTCAATGACGTTTACTATTTTGCCTGCATAGTAAAGGATGCAACAGCCTGTTGTGCACAGGGCATAGAATTCGTTACGACCGATGAGTTCAAGTATCCCGACAGTTATCCCACAGAAGGAGAAGATGTTACTGTTGTGGGTGTTTTTGACACCTATTGGGAAGGTAATCTCATATATTGTACATTGAGAAACTCACTGCTTTTGTAAAAACGATCGAGCCGGCGGTTTTTCAGAGCCTTGTAAAGAGACGGGATTTATGAGATAATCGGGCATATCAAAGAGAGGGAGAAATCTTCCATGAAGGTTGAACTTGAAAAAGTTGTCGATCCCGCACAGGAAGCGGCCTTGATCAAGGCTGTCGAAGTGACGGACAACATACAATATGCTATCGATATGCTTGAAAACAGCTGTCGGAGTATTCCCGTGATACAGGAAGATCAAACCTGTATGGTCAGGACAGACAAGATCTACTATGCGGAATCCGTTGACAAACGCACCTATGTATACACCAGAGAAAACTGCTATGAGACGAAACTGAGACTCTATGAAACGGAGGAACGGCTGGGGGCAAATTTCTTCAGGTGTTCCAAGGCTCTTGTGATAAACTTAAGGAAGATCAAAGGAGTGCGTTCAGAGATCAACGGGCGCATGCTGGCTGAACTTCTTAACGGTGAGGAGATCGTGATCTCCAGAAGCTATGTCAAGGATCTTAAAAGAAAGCTGGGGTTGTGACATGAACAAGATGAAATTGGTTTTCAGCCAGACACTTATGATATCTACGGCCATATTGTTCGGTATCGGGATAGAGGGAGCTTTGGCGGCGTTGTTCAACAAGGAGCTGACCATCGAGTGGCAGTGGTACATTCCGCTGTCTATCATAGTTACAGGCTTTCTCTGTGCATTACCGTCGGTTCTGATCACCGGCTATGAGTCTCTGAAAAAGACTGTGATAAGGGTCAGGATATTGCTTCATATACTCAGTATATGGGGGATTGTGAGCCTTTGCGGGGCATTGTTCGGGTGGTATGACAGCTTCAAAGGCTGGGTAGTGATCTCCGTAATGTATATATTTATTTACTTCTTTGTCTGGATCGGCTCATGGTGGCTGGCTAAGGAAGACGACAAGAAGATCAATGATGCACTTGATGAGATAAGAGATAAAGAATAATAAAGGCGATTTTGTCCACCGCAGATGTGTCAAAAAAAACATTTGTTTTTTTGACGCATCTGCGGTGGTTCTTTATTTTTTTGCGAATTATAATATGCGGATAGGAATGGAGTATATCAAGGAAAAACCATGCTTAAATAATGATGTATTTCATCTCTTAAAGGACAAAAGGAATGTGAAGGTCAGGTCAACTATTCTGCTTCAAAAGCCGGAGTGATCGGATTGACTAAGGCACTGGCCTTGGAAATGGGAAAACATAATGTAGCGGTTAACGCGATCTGCCCAGGATTTATTGTTACCGATTTAAATCGTCACAATGGAGAAAAGGTTCTCATTGCAGAGAAAAAAAGTGTTTTGCCGATCCGTTTTGCATTGGATGACATCATCAGTTTTATAACGATGCTGTCCAGTGATATGATCAATGGAGTGAGCGGAAGGGTGTTTAACCTGGATTAGAGAATAAAGTGAATAAGAGTCAACTACCACGCACCTAAAGGTACGTGGCTTGCGACTCCCCTGTAGTTCGTTGCAATAACTCCTACATTTTGTCGGTGTAACTTCCGTGGGGTCGCATCATGGGACGGTTGACACCGCCCCTTACGACAAAGATTTACTCTGTCGTAACTGTATCAGGTACTTGAATATCTTCGAGATAGTTGATTCCCATGCGGTACAGATTCATAGCTCCAATACGGTCATCGTTAGATTTATAGCCACAGTTCTTACAAGTAAACAGATGTATCTTCTTGTTGCGGTTAGACTTTTCAATGTGTCCACATACAGGACAGCACTGACTCGTATAACGAGGGTCAACCTTAATAACAATAGACTGATTCTGCTTAGCTTTGTAGATAAGCTTCTGTTCAAGGTCATAGAAAGACCACGATACGGAAACGTAGCGGTCTTTGGTTCTGACACGCTCTGTAGCATTACGGACACCAGACAAATCTTCAAGAACAAAGAGCGTATGCTTCGGATTGCTTTCAACGAGTGCCTTTGATACTTGATGGTTTACATCCTGCATCCAACGGTTTTCTCGCTGGCCGATAGCTTTGAGCCTACGTCTTGATGATGGAGTCTGACGCATTTGGAGTTCCTTACGAAGTTTGGCATAGCTTGCACGTTTCTGCTTGATGGCTTTACCGCTTACAAAACCAGACTTGTGCTTACTATCATAAGTGGCAGCAACAAAGTTAATACCTCTATCAATGCCTACAACATTGCAAATATCAGAGATATTACTTTCCTCGATATCATAAGAAACAGGGATATGCAAAAAATATTTGCCATGCTTGTTTACGAGCTTAGCTGTGCCGAACTTATAGATTGTATGGTCAAAATATTTAGACATACCCTCAGCGAAATAAGGAAGTTTAACACGACCATTCAGAGTATTAACCGAGAAACAGTTTTGTGTAAGGGAATAATCCCTGTTCCATACAAGGTCATACTGTGGCTTCTTGAAAGATGGCTGAATCCACTCTTTCTGATTTTCAAGAATGGTCTTATATCTTGCGATAACGGTCTTAAATACAGATTGCGCCATCTGAGATTTAAGTCCAAATCTCTCTCGGAGCGCAGAGTACAAAGTCTTGTTAAGTGAGAACTGCTTCAGGTCGTGAGTATGGAACACATAGTCAGATACATAATTACAGGCATTAGAATAAACAGACATGGTTTCATCAAGTAAAACCTTACTGTCTGATGTGACTGAAATCTGGACTTTAGCTGTAACGGTCATCTGTTCCATATATTAACCTCGTTGTAATTTCACTAAATATATAAACCCCTATGGATAACAGATATAATCGCCACAACAGGCGTAAGTATAGTCTTAAAGTGCATATAGTTCTTGTTACGAAGTACCGCAAGCAACTGCTTAGAGGTTCTATCGCTGACGATGTAAAGCAGAAGATATACGATATCTGCAATTCCTAAGGTTACGGCGTTATAGCTATGGAAACTGATAAAGACCATATACATTTTCTTATCAGTTACGATACTACGGACAGAGTTTGCGACATTGTAAAACTAATCAAACAGCAGACTACCTGCTATCTGTGGCAAAAATATCCAAACTTCCTGTCTAAACAGTATTGGAAGAAGAAAATCTTTTGGTCTGACGGATACTTTGCTTGTAGCATAGGTGAAGTATCATCAGCCACCATACAGAAGTACATCGAAAGCCAAGGTTAATGGCTACAAATTTACAAGGCTCCTCCCACCGCCCAAGGGCAGTGGGTTTCCGCCTACGACAACCGAAAGGATTGTATTTATGAAACACATTGTTGTTGATCTTGAAATCAATAGATTAGGAAGAAAAGAACGCCAGTCCGAATTTTTCCAGGGAGAACTGATCGAGATAGGAGCGGTCATGCTCGATGACGATATGAATGAGATCTCCGAGTATTTATGAGGCAAGGTTTGCGAAACTGTGCGATGAGTTTGGGATGTGAGTTGTGGCGTCATTCAATCTCCTTCTTCAACTCCGTTATCGCAATCAGCATCAGCGCAAGTAATATCTCTTTGACGGGATCGTTGAATTCAAGAATGTGGGCGCCTTTGAAATCTTTCTTTTTGCCGGATATGGAGAAGTCATCTTTGACAGATACATTTTTATCGGACATTTTCAGCCAGAGTTTCCAATAATCGGTATTGAGTTTGAAGGTGCCTTCGTCGCCGGGAGAATACTCCACACTGGCAACGACATATCCGTTTATTACGATCTGCTCTTTAAGGCTTTCTAGTTTCTTCGAAAGAAAGCCTTTCTTGTGCAATTCCACCGGCGAAACCAACCCGATTATATCTTCATCAAAATCATAGAGGAAGATCTCTTTGGAGGAATCTACGTGTTTGCCGACATATTTGATCCCGCCACCGGGCTCCACAAATACATAGGCTCCCGTATCCTTTGAATTGATGACCAGAAGACAGTGATCGTAGTCGCTTTTCTTAGCATATTTATCGAATTTGTCATATAATTTGTTGCCTTTATTTCCGGATTGTTTCTTCATCTGTCCTGCGATCCTGTCCGATACATCAGCTAAACCATCAACCACAACGATGCCTGCTCCTATCAATGCGTCTTTTACGTCGCTGCTTAAGACGTCTTCAGCGAGATCTCGTATTTTTCCCATGTGGTGATTCCCTCCTCTTGCGTAGTCTTATCATATTGTACCATTTCAAAGATGACTTGAATATGCAGGGGCGGAAAAAGTTAGGAGTTGGATTTCTGACGTGAGGTTTATACTATAGCCATTGGAAAGCCGATTTG
>JAEEGK010009310.1_pt1 | contig 22961 bp, 5 predicted proteins | sample 8958771 | NCBI WGS metagenome assembly JAEEGK01 (sample SAMN16246547, study PRJNA631951) | gut metagenome | biome: gut microbiome; feature: rumen; material: SC-attached | host: Bos | place: Iran: Karaj | collected 2018-10 | reverse complement strand
ACACATAACAATATAAAATGAGATTAAGATATAAAGAAATAAATGTAATCTAGTTTTTTTATACATAGAAGTAAAAGCAGAAACATAAAAAGTAACAAACATATTTAAAGGAACAGTAATAATAAAATAGAATAAAGATCTTAAGAAAATATGTTTCTTTAAAATAGCTTCAGATATTTTTTTTTCTTTATAATATAATATTTCATTTTCTTCTCTATTAGTTCTTAATTGATTATCAATATTATTATCATTATCATCATCATTTCCTTCATTTTGATGTCCTAAACCCTCAATCTCAGCTGGTTTTTCTGTTTTTTTTGATATTTTTGCTTTATTATTTGAACATCCTTCAAATTCTATTTTTGTTAATCCTAAAAATTTTAATACACGAATTACTATAATTGTTAAAATAACCGCAAATATTATTCCTCCAAATGCTTTATTCAAACATAAATCTCCTTCATTTTCATTTATATATATTAATAAACTATCATCAATAAAAACTGTATTAAATAACATAGAGAATTGAATAACATTTAAAAATAAAGATATTTTAGTGAAAGTGTAGTTCCATTTATCTTTTGTAATCATAAATAAAAACATTTGATTATAAAATAAAAGATTAATATAATAATGAAAGAAAGTTATTTTTTCCTGTATTGATCGATCAAAATTCAAATCAAAATATGTATCATGTAATTTAGGTCTACTACATTTTTTCTTTATTTTCTCGAAACAATCAAGCCCCATATCATCAATATCTTCATTTTCTGTATTTCTTTCGCTAGTTTGATGGTTAGGAATATCGTCTTCTGTTGGCAAACTATTTTCATTACTATTGTCTTCATTACTTTGGGGATCATTATTATTGTTTTGAGAATAAATATAATTTCTTTGAATATTTACATCTTCTTCTTCATTATCATTAGACCCTTCATTTTCTTTATTTTCTTTATTTTCTTTTTTAAATTCATCATGCATCATTTTCGAACTCTTTTCATCACTATTTTTTTCATTTTTCTCTTCATTATTTTGGGGATCATTATTATTGTTTTCATTATTACTATTACTATTTTGAGAATTTCCATCTTCTTTTTCATTATCATTAGAGACTTCATTTTCTTTATTTTCTTCATTTTCCTCGTTATCATTGTGCGGATCATTATTATTGAATTCATGATTACTATTATAATTATTAATCTTAAAATCACTTAATAAATTTTGATACATAGTTTCATTATTTAAAAGATAATCAATTAACATTGAAAACTGTACTATACTTAATGCAGCTCCTACAATGAAAGCTGCACTGACTAAAGCTTTCGAATTAAAACATTTCATCATTATACTTGAAGTTCCATTATTTTCATAGAAACCTTCAATATCAAAATATGAGAAAGATTTTATTTCTAATGAAAATTGTTTAAATGGACATATACATGTTACTGTCATATTTTCTAAATTAAAGGAATTATATTCACAATTAAATTCACAAAAATCATGATTTTCAAAATAATCAGATTTTCTTTTTGAAATTGGTATATTTGAATCTCCATTATCATATCTTGATGAAGTACAATTTGAACTATCATAAAAAGAATCTTTTGGATTAAATATATCAAATCCAGCTTCATATGTTTCTGTTACTTTTCCCTTATCTATTTGACTTTCGTCGATTGGGACTATTACTGTTACATTTGTATTTAAACATTTTGATGTATCTACTTCTATTAATCCTTTTTGAGTTTTTAATAATATTCTATATTCTATTTGATTTGTTATTCCTCCTTCTCTTTTTATTATTTTTTTAAATATCCGAAAAAGAGATTCATCTGTAATTGAATTTTCTTCCATTAATATTTTTAAACAATCTTCTCCAATTTTAACCTTATATTTGTCGGAATCTTTAATTTCTTCACAAGTAACTTTCCCATTAGAATCTTTTTTACTTGTACCAATACATTCACAATGAGTATCATTAACAAGTTCAGAAAAGGAAGGACATTTATCGACACATTGAGAACCTTCTAAAATAAAAGAAAAATCTTTAGGACAAGATTTACTGCATTCATTTTTGGAAGAAATAATAAAAGAAAAATCAGAAGGACATTCATTGGTACATCTCATTAATTCAGGAATATATAATAGTGCAATTTTAGGACAATCAGAACTAGAATTATATAAACAATGATTTTCACTAATAGATTCATTATAAAACCATTTTCCATTTTGTTCAGGACATAAAATACATTTATAACTATATAATGCATATTTTGGGCCACATGATTTAGCTTGACATTGACCTTCTTTGAAATTATAATATTCTTTACATGATGTACATAAGTGAGAATCATCTTTTCCTTTTGATGTACATGTTTTACATGAAATAAAACATGTTGATAATGATATTGAACATAATGGATTGAAAAAATATAATGATTCTATTTTAGATGTGACTGGTTTTAAATCTGAATTTGATGTGTTTAATGGAGTAATGTTTTTTTCATAAAATGAAAATAATATCTTTGTTTTTTCACTCGGTAATTTCTCTGGAGTTGTTATTTGAGCATAAAAAATATTATTTTTTATATATGTTGTAGCAGTAACTCCTGGATTTATATTTTCAATTGGAATTTCATTCAAAGATGAATCAAAACTTATTTTAGGTTTATTATTAGTTATATCTAAATCATATGTAATATCACTTCCTAAAAATAATTCACTATATGAACATTTGAGAGAATAATCTGTTTGTGGATAATCAATAAGATATAAATATGAATTTTCCCATCCTGTAATTATTACATATGTTTTTGAAGCTACTTCAGGTTGAATTATTGATGAAAAAGTAACATCAATTGTTTTTAATGGTTTAAAACTTACTGAACTATAAATTGAGTCTTTATTGTTTATATGTTCCATTGTTAAAAGATCTGAACCAAAAAAAACAGGATAATATTCTGATATTGATTTTGAAAATCCACTAAATGAATTAACTGATGTTGGACCAAAATATTCAATTTGATTTAATTGACCAAATTCATATGTTGAATTTGTAGTTATTAAAGATTTATGATATTGATTTCCATCTTTATCAATCATACCAATAATATATCTAAAAACTCCTCTATTAACATCAAAGTGATTTTTACTAATTTTCATTTGAGTAACATCATTTCGAATTAGATTAGAAGAAGATGTTGAAATAATAGTATTATTAATAGTAGAATCAAAATAATAAATTCCATCAGAATCTAAATAAATACATAAATATTTATATTCCGCTAAACCAACACAACCAAAAGTTTCTTCATATGAATTACTTAAATTATAATTAGTTAAGAAATTAACAGTATTAAGATATGTAGCATTAAATTCAGAATCTAATTCAAATACATAAATACTATTATTTGTTTTTAAATTTTTGTCTTTGTATGAATATGTCACAATAACATATTTATTATCAATTGAATCTACTGTACATTTTTGATTATTTGGTGAAATATCATAATCTTTATAAGGAAAAATTTGTTTTTGTTCAATAATAGTAGCATTAGATAAATGTCCTCCATAAAGATTCATAAGAAGATAATCTTTAGTACAAGCAACGAAAAAATTTGTTCCATTAACTTGAACAAAAGAAGTAGTTTCTTTTAAATTTATTTTTGAATTTGGGGAATATTTTGAGAAATAAAATCTATAATCATTATTTATCAATTTTATTCCATTTGGTTGAAGTAAATAAAATGTATATGCTATGAAATTTACATCATAAACTGATTGTTCTAAGTTTACTGCGTGAATTTTTATTATATCATTTAATGATTTTTGAGATGAAAAATATATTAGAAAAACAAAGATTAATATTTTCATTTATTAAAAAAAAATTATATGCTTTATATAGATTAAAATTATTTTGTTAATTATCTATCTAAAAAAAAGGGTTAATTTTTTCCCTTTTTATTGACAATAGTACTCTTTTTTTTGAATTTTTTTTTTTTTTAGAAAAAAAATTAGGATTTTTTGGGGTTATGGTTTCATATTAAAAAAAATTAAAATTATAATTATCACCAAATTAATTAATTCTTCATTTGTTCAATCATTAAAATTTTATAATAAAAAAATATTCTAAAAGAAAAAAGAAAACTTTTCAAAACTTATAATTTAGTTAAGATGTTTTCCAAAGATTCAATATTAATATTAATTTCAGATATTTTTTCATTTTTTTGTTTCATATTTAAAATATGAGAAAAAGCATCTCCTTGTTTATCTTTTCTAAGATAAATCATTAAATCAAAAGAAAAATCAGAACCAATTTGATTAATTCTAATTTTTTCACAAGAATCTTTAAAATCATTTAAAACAAGAAAAAGTTCATTAACATATTTAATTAAATGTTGATTTTGCATGACAAAATTATCAATAAAATGTCCTCCTTCAACTCCAATGTCACTTAATTTGAAAATATCATTAAAATCATTATTTAATTTTTTATCATTGAATTTGATATGTAATTTATATCCTGCAGAAAATTTAATTTTTAATTCTTCTGGATTTCCAATACAAATAAAATTTCCACTTCTTAACCAAGAAACAGTATCACATAAAATTTCAGCTTCTTCCATAGAATGAGTACTTAAAATCATATTATACTGATTTTGATTTTTTGATAATTCATTTATATTCTTCCACATTATTCTTCTACTTTCAGGATCTACTCCTGTTGATGGTTCATCTAATAATAATATTTTTGGATTATTCATTAAAGATATTGCAAATGTTAATTTTCTCTTATTTCCACCTGATAAATTTCCACAATATTTATTTATGTAATTTTCCAAATTAAATTTCTTACATACTTCTTCTATTGGTACTTCAGATTTTTTCAATGATTTATAAAATTCTAATGTTTGTTTTACTGTTAAAAAATCAAATAAAGGATTTTCTTGTGGACAATATCCTATTGCTGTTCTTATATTTTCAAATGAATTTAATGTTTCATTTCCAAATAAATTTATTGAACCTTCTTCATATATTAATTCGTTTGTTATACATTTAAATGTTGTTGATTTTCCAGAACCATTAAATCCTAATAAACCAAATTTCTCATTTGATTCTAATCCTAAATAAAGATTATTCACTGCTCTTAATGATTTTTTACAACATTTAAAATATGTTTTTGTTAAATTTATTATTGTTGTTGTTAAATTTTGAGAACTATTTATTTTTAAAATTTCATTTTGAATATATGGATTCACTCCTTGAATGTAATTATTATTATTTATTGGAACATTATTTAACATTGGTGTTTGATTAATATTATTTTCTATTAATGGTTGTAAAGAAGTATTTGAAAATGTTACATTATTATTAATATTATTATTTGGAGTTAAACTGTTTTCATTTATTTGATATTGAAAATCATTTGGAGTTTCATTATTATTTATTGCAAGATAAGGATCAATTACTGGTTCTTCAGTTGAAAATTCTAATCCTTTTGAACAACAACATTTTTGAATACATTTTTGGAATAGTCTATTTAATACTTTATTTTCTGCTAATATTAATAATAATCCCCATATTAATCCTTCACATAATAAATACATACAATGAATAAAAATTAATTGAGAGGAAGATGGTGTAGATGATTTTGTAACATCCTTAGTAAATAATTCAAGAATTAGTAAAATTACTATTCTAATTAAAGCAAATAACAAAGAAGATATTGGACAAAATTCATAATAAGTTATAAACCAAGGAGAGAAAAAATTTTTTTGAATAATATCATAGAAAATAATAGTAATAGGTGTTAATAAAAGGCCAAAAACATTAGGAATAATAATAAAAATAGCAACACATAAAATAATATAAGATTTCAAAGCTTGATCTTCTTTATCAATTAGAAAAGAGAATACATAAATAAAAAGAGTTATGGAAATAGCATAGCAAATAAAAAGAGGTATTAAAGCAATAAAGTATTTTGTAGAAAAATTAATCATACATAAAAACATACAAAGAAATAAGATAAAATATTTAAATAAATCAACAACTAAAAATCCTAACCAATAAGCCCACATATTTCCACCAGATAAATATAACATATGTTTTAATTTATTACATCTTTCTCTTACTATTGGTGCTAATGCTACTCCTCCATATAATACTAATGAAAAGAAAATAAATAATAATGAGATAAAACTAAATATTTCTCCTGATGATATTTTTTTTATTTCATTTACTTTTGATGGCATATTTGATAGTTCATCTATAATTATCACTTTTATATTATATTCTTTATTTAAGAAATTTGAAAATAATAATGATAATGCTGATAAAGAATATTCTTCTGCATTTTTTTGGAATAAAATATTAAAAATATAATCTTCATTTTCTTTATATAAATCAATTAATAATTTTTCATTGTAATATTTACTTAATGATAAAACTTTTTGAGTAAAATTATTTATAGTATCATTATTTGAATGAGTATAATTAATATTTTGAAAAGGAATTTTTAAATTAAAATAATTAATATAAGTAGAATTTTTTAAAAAATTTTCCATATTTTTAGTAATATAAATTTTATTTCTTCCAGTTAATAAAGTTTTAAGATCTTTATAAGTAGATTTATCTCCTCCTGCAATTGAGGAAAAAATTAAAACATAAACAATTAGAATTAATAAAGAAGATAATAAATCTAAAATAAAATTAAATTTATTTTCCCAAATTGGAATAAAATTTCTTTGAATATTTTGGTATAATTGAATTAGAAAAGGAGAATTTTCATAATTTAATAAAATTGGATGTAATTGAACTTGAAGTTCTTCATTTAATTCATTAGTTACATTTGAAGATGTATTTAATTTTAAAAAAACATTTTCCAATGTTGTTGTTGAAACAGTATAATCTTTAATAGAATAATTATTTTTATTATTATCAATAAAATTAAATATATCTTTAATTTTATCATTAACTTTAGGAAAATTTAAAGAAAGAACTCCTTTAGAAGCAATTTTAACATTAGCATTAAAATCTAATTTTTTAATTTCATTAATGAAAGAATTTTTCATTTGATGATTGAATTTTTTAGAATCAATAATTAAATTTAAATTATATCCAGAAGGATATTTTTCTTTTAAAAAAGAAGAAGTTCCAGAACAAATAAATTTTCCCATAGACATAATACCAATTCTATCACCTAAATATTCAGCTTCATCTAAAGAATGAGTAGTTAAAATAATAATTTTATCTTTTTTATATCCTCTTAAAAATTCCCATAAAGCTTTTTTTGCTATAACATCCATTCCACTTGTTGGTTCATCTAATAAAACTAATTGAGAATTTCCTATTAATGCTAAAGCAATACATAATTTTCTTTTTTGACCTCCTGACAACTCTTTACATAAAGATTTATTTTTTTCTAATAAACCTATTCTTCTTAATAAATCATCAATTTCTCTTTCATTTGATCTTTCTCCTTTTAATTCTTGCATATATTTTAAATGCTCTTCTACAGTTAAATAATCAAAGAAAATATCTTCTTGTTCACATAAACCAATATTTTTATATAAATAATCTTTATTTGTTATTAATGATGTTCCATTTAAAAATATATCTCCATTATCTGGATCTTCTATTCCAGATATCATTTTTATTAATGTTGTTTTTCCTGCTCCATTATGTCCTAATAAACAAAATATTTCACCTGGAAACATTTCTCCTTTAAAATCATTAACTGCTATTACATCATTATATATTCTTGTCACATTTTGTATATTTAACATTGAATTTGTTTCCTTTAAAGATTTATTATATTCTGTTAATTCTTCATGGTTTGTTACTATTAAATCTAATGAATCATCTTGATATAAATTACCATTTTCTTCGATTTTTCTTGCTTTTCCCCAAAATGAAGAAAAAATATATTGTAATAAAGGAAGACCACTTTCTCTATAATTTAATATAAAGAAAGAACCAAAAATATATAAAAATAAATCAATTAAATAAAAAAGTAAAGTTTCAAAAAAGGTGACTCCATTATAATCAAAGAAAATGCAATTAAAATCATAATTAATATATAATTGAAAATGAATTAAAATTTGAGTATTAAATAATTGATTGATTTGAGGAAAAATTAACATTATGATTTTAAAAAAACGAGAAGCATTTGGTAATGAAATTGGAATTGAAAGAAGTCCTGTTCCTAAATATAAAACAAAAAATAATGTTTGACCAAGTTTTATTGATGTTGAAATTGTTTGAATAAAAAATGCCATTGCAAAATTTGATAAACTAAATAATATTTGAGTTATTATTAATAAAGAATAATTTGGTATTTCAAATATTAATTTAATTAAAAAATATAATATTATTATTGTTGAAAATGATGATAAAACTATATATGTTAAAAACCAAGAAATGAAAAAATCAAATTTTTTTATTCCTTGTCTATTTAAAAATTTATCTAATTTTCCTTGTTTTTCATAAATCATTCTGAAACAAAAATCTAAAAATAAAACAGAATAAATAAAAGTAATAAATATTGGTGTTAAATAATATGATGCAACTGTACTTTTATCGTTTCTATTATTTGATTGTGTTGCTTTCATTATTCCTGAAATTTTTTTTGTTGGTGTTATTTTATTTTCTTCTAGTAAAAAATTATATATTAATTGATAATAAGGTAATATTGCATTCATATTTTTATTTAATTTCATTGAATTTGATGGAATAGTTAATTGAGAATTGATTTCTTCTAAATCTCTTAAATCCAGTGAATCATCTTTTATTCTAAATATAATTACATTATTTTTTTCTTCTTTTATTTCTATTATTGAATCATTTGAATTTATATTTTCTTTTGATAAAAGAGAATAATCTTCATAAATTTCAAAATTTAATGGATTAATAGAATATTTTTTTGAAGTATTAACAAATCTTTCTGATAAATTTCTATTATTTGTTAATATTCTTACTATATTTTTTTGATAAGTTTGAATTTCTTTAATTTCTTTAAATTCAAAATACTCAGAGTCAGGATCAATATTTAATTCTGGTATTATTGATTTATATTTTGCTGGCTCTGATGAAAATGTTATCAAAAAAAGAATTAAAGGTAAAAATAGATAATTTATGCAAAATTTTATTTTGTGTCTTTTTAAATAAAGTGTCCTTATCTTGACTAATGTATACATATTTTTTCAAATATTATTTTTTTTGAGATATAATATATTTTACTTTAAATAAAAATATAAAAATTAAAAAATTAAAACATTTATCATTTTCCGAAAATAAAATCCAAACATTTAAATGAAAAGAATGAAGAAATTAAAATTAAAGAAGATCTTTTTGAATGATAATAAGTCTTTAAGAAAAATCATCATTATTTAATAAGAATATATAAATAGGAACAATATTAATTTTATGAATTATAAAAATTTAATATTATATTTACTCTATGAAATATCCTTCAAATTTATATTTCTTTATTCATTTATGATTTTTAGAAAAATTAGTTTTTAAAAATAAATGAATCTTATTTTAAAAGAACTTAAAAGATGTAAGAAGGATTTAAAAAATTAATAATATGGAATTATTATTTGAAAAAGATAAGATGAAGATTTTATTATGGATAAAGATTATATATGTAATGTTAGATAATATCTTATTAGGAGGAATGGAAAATGAATTCTGTTGAATAGATTATCATTAATGACTTTTTTATTTCAGTTTCATGGAAAAAATCATTTCTATTTTTTTTAAAAACAAGAAAAAAAATTTTTAAATATTATTATAATTTGAATTTGTAAATCTAATATAATCAATTTTTTTTTTATTTAATTTTTAAAATATATATATATACCTTTATTAAAAATATTTTTTAAAATGGATATATTTTTCATTTTTATTTTCTTAAACATAGTTACAATTCAATCATTTAAAAATAACTCAATAAGACTCTTAAATTCAAATAATTATGATTATGAAATAACAATAACAAATAATTCAACTAAATTATTTCTTTGTAACTTAACATCTTTATGTGAAAAAAAAATTAAAGTAACAGTTGATTTAATTGAAGTAGAAAACAATACTTTCTGTGAAAAAAATGACAATAATACTTTCACTTGTGATGTAAAAGGTACTTCTACTAAAATTGATTTAATATTTAAGAATGAAACTATTACTTATCTTTTAAAAATATATTTTATAGCATTCTCATTTGAAAATAATAAATGTTTAACAAAGAACAATAATTCATCATATAATTTAATATTCCCTGATTCTTTACAAAATTTAAATTCAATAATTAAAAATGAAAATAGTAAAGAAATTACTTCAAGTTGTATAAAAACAAATGTAAAATTCATATGTTCATTTCAATTAGTTGTTAATACAAAAATAAGTTCTTTATCTATTAGTTTAAATAATGATAATGATAATGTAACATTAGATTATCAATATTATATTTATTCAATTCCCACAATTTCTGAATATTATTATTCTAAAAAAAATTCTCAAAATATGATTTTGAATTTTAATGATAATGTGAATTCCATATCAAAATATTATATTGTGATTAATCAAATCAAATATTCAATTCAAAATAATAATAGTATTAATATTAATTTCAATGATTTGGAAAGTAAAATTTATGATGTTTATTTTCGTAATCCATGTGAAACAGAAATTTCAATAGGAAAAATAAATATAATAGATAATTTGTTAATTAGTATCTTTCCAACTGATATAGAAAAAAATAGTATTCAAGATATTCGAATAATTTTTCCTTTTTCTGATTTTTATTACAAAAATAATACTAAAATAAAATTAAATGATAAAACGATAACTATAAAAGAAGAAAATTCGAATTTATATTTTTCAACTGATGATACATTAACAAAAAAAAATTATTCATTATCAATAATAAGAAATAATGATGAATTTAATACAAATATAACATTAATTGTTCATGATCCAGAAACATGTAATGTAAATAATGATACATATGCAATTGATTCAAATTTAATTGACGATACTATAAATCTTAAATTTAATTGTACTCCAGAAGAAGTTTATAAAGAAGTTAATGGCATTTATGAAAAATTAGTTTGTAAAAGTAACGAATGCAATGCCACCGTTGATTCTATTGCTTCTACCTTTAACATTAAAATTAAAACTTGGACCGAAAAAATTATTCCTATTACAATAATAAGTTATTCAGTTAATAAAAAATGCACCAATAATATTAATTATCCTATTATTTTTACAATTGAACATCCAAAAAAAGTAAATGGACTTAATTTGAGTTTAAAAATTAATAATACAAAAACCCAAAATACAAAAACAAGTTCATCTTTTAATACTCAATTTATATTTAATGAAACAATGAATATTAATTCAATTGGAATTTATTATGAAAATAAACTTATAAAATTAATTGATATTGTTCTTTCAATTATTAATTTACAAATTATTGAATTTTCTCCAAAATATCTTCCATATATTTACTCAGATAAAAATACTTTAATTGTAACTTATAATTCAGAAAAGTTAATTGACCCTCTTCCTATTATATTAAAATATTATAATAATGATTTTGTAGAATCAAGATGTGAAAAAAACAATTCTAATTATATTTGTAAACTTGAAGATTATAATTTTACAGGTATTAAATTAGGACAATATTCATTATATTTGAAAGATAAATGTGAAGAAGAAAGATTTATAGGTTTTATATATGTGGAAATTTTTGAAGTTCAAAATAATAGTTTTGTTCAAAATATAAACAATAATACTATTACTCTAATTTATAAAAATAATTCTAATTATTTTAGTGAAACTAATCAAAATTATTTTATTCAAATACAAGATAAAACAGCAAAAATTAATATTTTATCAGATTTTAAAATTTCATTTAATAATCCTGAACTAACTCAAGGAATTCATGATATTAATATTTTATATAAGAATGATTTTGGATATACATATAAATATAATACAAACTCTAAAATTTTTCTTTATGATAATGAAGTAAAATTAATTATACCTCCAATATATATTAATAAATTTATCTATAATTATGAGGTTAAATTTGAAAAAAAAATTTTAATAGAACAAATTAAAAGTGCAATTCTTGACTCAAATTATCCTGGAATTATAAAAGAAGATGGTATAATATTTATTATAAATGATAAATTTTTATCGGATAATAATTTATCTATTAAAATTACTAAGTTCAATAATATAAATATTATTCAAGAAATAAGAGTGTTCCCTAAACCATTTACATTTGAATCAAACAATAATTTTATAAATTCACAAAATAATAAAACCAATTTGAATTTTGAGGATTTTGATGAAAAAAATGATATATTTTATCAAGATGATGTTAAAATAAACTGTGAAAAAATAAATTTAGAAAAAATTTCATGTAAAATCAACGATAAAGGTAATTCAAATATAACAATTTGTATTCATAATAATTGTTCAAGTGCAAATCATTATTTTTATCATTTTTCTACTCTTCAAGCATGTATTGAAAATTCAGAAAAAATTATGTTTTCAATAACAGATAATAATTTTACTTTTTCGTTAACAAATTTAAAAAATAAAGTAAAAAATTTTACAAAAGAAAATAATAATTATTATATACCAATAAAAGATATTGAAAGTGATATTTATATTACTAAAGTGATTGATTTAAATACTTCAATTGGTAATTCAATGGAAATTATTAAAAATATTAGTTCAAATCCTACTCAACTATATTACAAAAAAAATTCAAAATTTATTGAATTTAATTTAATTTTAGATGAATATCTTTATGATAAAACATTTAAATTTTTTTTAAAAGGAAACTCTCAATCAACAAATTCAATATTTTGTTTTAATCAAAAAAATAATTTTATTTGTCAATTTAATTTAAAAACTCTTGAAGAAGGAAATTATGAGGTTTATTATGAAAATTTTTGTGATACCCAAAAACAAACATTAATTTCAGGATTAGAAATATATATTGAAGATGATAAAGTTATTAAACATCCAATAAAATACATTGATAATAATTGGATAATTCCTGATTCTCAAGAAAAAACAATTAAAATTGAATATAATTATTATACTAAGAGTTCAATGAAAATAAATAGTGTTAAATTAATCAACAAAAAAAATACATCAGAGTATTCATCTTCAACTATAATTCAAAATGATAATAATGTTGAATTGAGTTTTAAAATCAATAATTCAACTGAATCTGATTACTTTTATATTGAAACTAATTATACAGAAAATGGTGAAAATTTTATTGAAATTTCTGAAGGACGATTTTATATTATTATTTCTAATAAAAAAACTATTAAAATTAATCAATATTATTTTCTTAAAAACAACACCAATCAAAATTTAACAATAAATGAAAAAGGTTATTTATTTATTAAAAATTTTTATTTATCTCAAGGAAATAATAGTTATGAATTTAAAAATTATAATTTTACAATTAATGATTCAACTAATTTAGAAGGAAGTTTTATTATTGCCTATGATATATGTGACAATTGTCCAAAACATTATGAAAATAATATTGTAATTATTATTCATTCAAATCAAGACTCTTTTTTCAAAGTTAATTTAAAAAATTGTATATATATTGATAATTTTGATTATTTTTTGAATTTAACATTTTATGATGAAAAAATTAATTTTTCTAAACTTAAATTTTATTTGAGCTCTAATGAAAGTGTTCAAAAAGAATTAGAAAGAAAAAATAATGTATCTTATAAAATTAATGAAAGTTATGTTAAAATTAATATGATTTATTATATTCTAATAATTGAAGTCCCAGAAACAAATAATAATAACAATATAAGTATTTATAATAATGGTAATAATAATAATAATATTATATTTTCATTTACTTTTAAATTAAGTAATTTAACTGTCAGTGATTATTTTTATGTATCAAAAGCCATTCCTTTTTCAAACGCAAGTTGTAATTTAGATTATTTAAATATTCAATTAGGAGAATATAAACTTGACTATAAATTTTATGATGAAAAAGAAAATATATTATATTATAATACAAGTAATATAAAATATCAAAGTTATCAACTTAAAATTGAAAATAAAAAAATAAAAGATAATATTTTTGCTTCTAATGATTTAGAATATTCAAAATTTAATATATCATATGATTTAAATATTAATAATACAATTTTTTTAGAAAACAATGATTATTATATTCATAATCTAAAATATGTTTCATTGTATTTAAAATCAAACCAAACAAATATTATAAATCACACACTTTCTATTGAAAATAAAAAAATATATTTTTATTTAAATAAAATACCTAGAAATCATGTTTATATAATTGACAAAATTTATGGAGAACATGAATCAAAAGAATTAACAGATAATAATATTATAGGATATCATTTTTATATTTCATATCCATATTATTTAATTGAAGATTCAAATAGAAAAGAAACTCAAGAATTATATCTTAATTTTAAAACATCAAAAGATGCATTATCAGCAAATATTACAATGAATAAATCTAATGGTGATATTATAAGATGTGATATTCTAAATGAAATAATCATTTGTAAAATATCATTAAATAATGAACCTGGTAAAGTTCCAATAAAGGATATTAATAAAGATGATGAAGATTATATTTATGTTTATACTTATAAATTTAAAGAAGATTCAATATGTCAAACTGAACATAAGAAAGTTGTTTTAAATGTTATACCAAAAAATGAAAATAACATTACTGTTTTTTATGGCAACAATAAATTAGAAACTTATTCTAATGGAACTTTTTATTTAGATGAGATAAAAGTATCTGAAAATATCAATGTATTTGATTTTTATATTAACGATTATTTAGTTAAAAAAATTTATGATGTTATTACATTTTATGATAAAATTCAAGTTTTAAATAAAACTGAAATAAGCGTTTTTAAAAATACTTCTAATAATATATACAAAATTAGTTTTAATGATTCTTTGGAGAAAGAATTAGAAGATTATGAATATTATTTATTTAAAGAAGATTTATATGAAATAATAATAAAAGTGAATAATATAGAGAATAATACAATAGAATTTAAATTTGATTTATATGATATAACAGAAAATGAGAAAAAAACATTGAATGAAGAAAATTTCACTAATTTTACATATAAAGATAAATGTGGTCAACATATTCATTTAATGAATATTAATTTACTAAATGAATTGGGATTAGAATTTTTAATTGATAAACAATATTTCTTTGGCGATCAAAATAATACTGTAGAAATAATAGTTAATGGGACTAAAAGTAAATTTGCTAATCTTTCTTTAATTAGAGAAGATGCATCACTCGATATGAATATGACTAAATTTGAAGGCAATTTAGCTTATTTTAATTATACTTTTAGTAATATTAAAGGAATTTTTAAAATAAAATGTGTTTCAGAAGGTAAAGAATTAATATTAAATAAACCTGAAATTTATTATGCTGGTACAGTAAATGATTTAATAGGAATAAATAATTTATTCAGTATTCAAAATTGTTTTTATGATGATATAAATGATAACAATACATTTTTTATTGAATTAAAATCATCAATCGAATCTATGACATTTCCAAAAATTCAAGTAAATTTAATTGATGAAGAAAATCAATATGTTTTGAATAAAAACAATAATGTTTTTTCCTATAATATAAAGGAATTAAATAAAACAGGCAAATATTCATTAATAATATCTGAAGATAATAAATATGAATTAAGAAAATTTAATTATACATACACAGAAGTGGATTTATCCGATTATTATTTTTATGATAATATATCATTTAAAATGAGTTGTGAACCTGAAACAATTAATTTTAGAAAAGATAATAATTCAATGGATTGTAAATATGATAATTATAAATATATTTGTAATTTAAATAATATTTCTTTTGGGTATTATGATTTAGAATTAAATAATAAATTATTTAAGAAAATATTTATTTCAGAGCATCTATCAGGATTAGATGAATCTGACATATTTATAACTAGGAATTCAAATAATTTTTCTATTTCTTCAAATAATTATTATATTCCGCTTATTCAAAATTTTTCTATTTCAGATGATAATTATACTGAATATAACTATAAAGAAAATAATTTCACCATTAATTTAACAGATTTAATATTTTCATTAAAAGTTTCAGAAGAATATAATTATTTTTTAACTAATATTTCAGATAATTTTACGAATTGGAATGGTTCTTTTAATTTAACATTTAAGAAATATTCATTTAATGTATCATTAATAAATGATTATATAGATATAAATACACCAATTTATATTTTCAATCTTCTTTTCCACATTAATAATAAACCTCAGCTCCCAGATAATGTAGAAAAAAACATTAAAATTTATAAAAATGATAATTCAAGTGATATTATTTCTAATAATATTAAAATTGGCGATGAGCCAGGAATTGTTAAATGTAATATTTCAATTAATAATAATACATTAAAAGCAAATATCAATTATACAGCTGATAATAAAGGTTCTAATTCTGATAGAAATATATCAATTAATAGATATACAATGGTTATTTGGAATTGTCCAAATGAAAAAAAAAGAGTTAATTTAACAATGTTTTATTTTAATACAATTCCAGATTTATATGTTAATGAAACACCAATTGAAAGGAGAGAAAGGGAGAGATCAAAAGATATAGATTATTATTTTTTAACAAATAAAAATGTTGAAAATATAACAATTAGTAATAATGAAACAGGTAATTATTCATTAAAATTATATGAAGGGAAAAATTATGAAAATAATTCTATGAAGGCATCTGAAAATTCTTTAGAAATAGGATTAATTGGACAAAGTTTAAATTTAATTTTTGAGGATTTCATTTATCAATATGAAATATTAAATGATGAAATTTTTTTCACAGATAACATTAGTGATAATGATTTTAAAATAAATAATCTTTTATTTGAAGGAAATACAATAAAAATAACATTTGATGTTTCAAAAGATTATGATATAAACAAAACATATTTTTTTTACTATAAAAATTTATGTGAAGATATAATAATTTCAAACAATATTACAATGAAATATTCTAATTACACAATAAATGAAGTAAAAGGAACATTAGTGTTGAAGAGAGATGAAGAAGAATTATTTTTATCTTTTTCTCAAAAAATAAATCCTTCTTTATTAATTATTACAATAGGAAATAAAAAAACCATAATTAAATCAACACAATGTTTCAATAATTCAAAAGAAATAATATGTCAATTTGATTTACAAAAAATAGAAGAGGAATCTCAAACTCAATTTTATTTATATAATTACACTTATGATGGAAAAAGTTATGATTATACTCATTTAATTAATGTTACAAAAGATATACATTGTTCAGAAGGAATTCTTTATACCGAAAAAAAAGAATGTGTTTTACCTGATGAAGGAGATTTCAATATAAATATAAATGAACAAAATAGTTTTTGCAGGGAAGGAAAAGGTTATTGCCAAAAAGAATCAAATAATTATATTTGTAAATGTAAATCTGGTTATCAAGGATTATATTGTGAATATAGTAACGATAATGCAACAAATATGCAAATATTCCAAAATACAATAGATAATTTTTTGAATTATATGAATGAATCAAAAAATATTTCAATTGATAAAATAGTCTTAGTAAAAGAAATATTATATTTAATTAATAATACAACAATTGTTCCTAATGAATTTATATTATTATATTTAAAGTTCAAAACAAATTTGCCTGATATTATTTCAAATTATTATTATAATAAAACTTTTGACCATAAATACTTTATTTATTCTTTTGATTTACTTCTTTATTATATTAATGAAATTAATAAAAATAGTGGAGCAGAACAATATCTTAAATTATTAAATGAATTAGTTATTGAAGAATTTAATAATTTTTCAGGAACCAATATAAAAAAAACAAGTCAAATAATTAATTTTGCTTATTCTTTTCATAATTCAAAAGATAATTATTATCCACTTTTTGAAGGAAATAAAGAGGATTTAAATTTTAGTAAACTGGTAATTCCTCGAAATTTTAATATAGAATCGAATAAATCTGATATAATCTTTATTAATATAAAAACAGGAAAAAGAGAAATTAGGAAATTAACAACAAATGAAAAAACAAAAATTCATTTTCTAGTTGGTTCTTTAATTGATCAAAACACAATTAATAGATATTTTGATTATGAGAAATATAATATAAATATATTCAAATCTGACACTCCATTTTTTCAACCTTGTTTTATTCAAAATAATAAATCAATTCCAATTGATTTTCATCCTAAACACAGAAAAAAAATTAGTTCAAATTTAAAAATAATCTCTAACCAAAATAAAAATTGTAATTTCACTCATTTAAATAAGAATAATGAATCAGAAACAGAAATAGAATTTGAATGTGATGATTATAATATATTAAAAGATGGATTATACTTTTATATAAGTGAAGATCCAAATAACATAAAAGGACAGTTTTTGGAATGTGAAATATCATTCGATATATTTTCTAAGGATAATAAAATGATAATAATAACTTTTATAATAATAATATTATATATTACCTTTATAATTATTTTCCAATGTATATTTAATCCTATATTAATAGGTATTCGCAATGATGATTTAAATCAAAGTAATATAAAAATTCCAGAAACAACAGAAATGATTTCGGTAATAAATGAAGAAGAATTTGATGAAGAAGAAAATGTGAAAGTAAGGCAAACAAGGGCGAATTTTATTGAATTAAAAGTTAAAGATTCTTTTTCTCAAATATTTTTTAAAAATTTATTCCAATTACATCCTATTTTATCCACTTTTAGACCTAATATTTTATCAGGAATGGTATTTAAATTTTCATTATTTATTTTAAATATTCTTTTAATTGGATTTTCAAATGTATGTTTTCATAGTGAATACTATTTTGAGAAAAGAATAAACAATTATATGAATGAGAATCTAATTTCAGTAGAAAGTTTCTTTTATCCCATTCTAAAAGAACCATTAAAAATTATTATTTCTAGTGTATTACCAATTCCTTTTATATTATTTATTAATTTAATTATTCTTACTAGTTATAATGTTAGAAATAGATTAGCAGAAGCTATTACAGGAACAAGTTTAGATTTGGAAAGGAAAGATCTTGCTAAAGATTTTAAAAAAAAAAATAAAATTAGAAAAATTTTTGCTTATATTATTATTTTTAGTTTATCTGCTTTTTCTATTGGATATTGTTCATATTTTTGCTATAATTATCAAAGAACTCAAATTTGCTTTTTTTATTCTGTCATTTGGAGTTTGATTATTAATTGGTTTATTTTAACTCCTATTTATATTTTTATTGTCTCGAAGTTACAAAATAAAGGAAATGAAATTAAAGTTTATTACTTAAAAAGATTAAATATGTTTAATTAATCTAACATTAGATAATTAATTTTTATTTAATATTTCATCTTTAAAAAAAAATTAATTTTAAAAAAAATGGGAACATGCCAAATATGTAGAAAATCATCTTCAGAATCAGAATTAGACACAACAAAATACAATGAAATAAGTAAAAAAAATCTCTTCTAACCGATTAAAAAATATAGCATTAAAGTTAAAATCCAGTCCAGAGGAGTTAAAAAAATTAATAAAAATTCAATCAAAATACAGAAGTCATCTTTCTAGAAAAAAGGTAAAAATATTACCTAAATACAATAATTCCTTTAATAAAAAAGATTCAAAAAATGGAATAGAAAATAATAATCAATCCTTTCCAAAAATAAGTGATGAAGACCTTCAAAATTTTTTTAAAAAATATGAGCCAATAACAGATTTAAAAAAGACTAAAGTAGAAATGGGTAAAAATTATGGTAATTCATCACTATATTATGGTGAAATATCAAAAGAAACTAATGAAAGAAATGGTCGTGGAATTCAAATATGGAATGATGGTTCTCGATATGAAGGATATTGGAAAAATGATAAAGCGAATGGAAAAGGGAAATTAATTCATGCAGATGGAGATATTTATGAAGGAGATTGGGAAGATGATAAAGCACACGGTTATGGAATTTATACTCATATTAATGGAGCAACTTTTGAAGGTTATTGGAAGAATGATAAACAAGATGGAAAAGGAAAAGAATTATGGCCTGATGGTGCTACTTATTATGGAGATTATAAGGAAGGAATGAAAAATGGAAATGGAATTTTTAAATGGAGTGATGGAAGTTCTTATGAAGGAGAATTCTTTGAAAATAATATTAATGGAAATGGAATTTATACTTGGGCTGATGGAAGAAAATATATTGGTAATTGGTTTAATAATAAAATGCATGGGAAAGGTATTTTCACTTGGCCTGATAATAGAAAGTATCAAGGAGATTATGTAGAAGATAAAAAAGAGGGATATGGAGAATTTGAATGGAGTGATGGAAGGAAATTTAAAGGTTTCTGGAAAAATGGGAAACAAGATGGAAAAGGAGAATTGTTTAATGTTAATTCTAATACTTGGAGGAAAGGAATTTGGAAAGAAGGAAAAAGAATTAAATGGATTAATGAAGATGAAAATGAAGATGAAAATGTGGATGATAATAATAAGAAATTTTTTTAGGGATTTTCTTTTTTTTAATATTTTGTTTTTGATTTTTTTTTAATTTTTTTCTTTTAAAAATTTTATTAGTCCTTTGAAACAGATATTAATATATGGATATATTTATTTATATTTTAGGAATGAAATATATTATACTATCTGAAGTATGGATATATTCTATTCCTTTAGAAATTTCATTTTAATTATATAAATAGTTCATATTAAAAAAGAAAAGAAATATTCATTTTATCTATTTATTAATTTAACTTTTTGTTATTTTATAAAATATACAAAAATCAAAAATATAATTACCTAATACATAGAAATTTTTTTATTAATTTCATTTAAAATAAATTCCAATTCATCTCTATTCATATCTTTAAGTAAATAAGAAATACTATTTAGAACACTAGTATTTTGTCTTTGAGGAGTATTATATCTTTCTTGATAACAATTTTCAGCATATTCATTTTCACTTTCTCCAAAATAAAAATTTCGATTATTATAAACATTTCTTCCAGAATAAATATTATAATCATAAATTTCTTTTTTTTTTTCACGAATAAAATCTTTTTTATAAGGATTCTTATTTTTAACATAATTATAATTAAAATGATTATGATTAAAATGATTATTATTTTTAATAGCATATTCATCTAAATTATGAGCACCTTCTCTTTCTTCATCAGAAATTTCTTTTTCATCTAAAATATTTAAAAAAGGAAGATATCTAATAACAATTAATCTATATGCTGGATTTGAACTTATTGGATTTTGTCCTAACCATAATTTTCTTAATTTTATACAATTTCTTAAATGCATTAATTCAGTAAAATCACTTATTAAATTATCTTGTAATGATAAAACAGATAAATTTTTTAATCCTTCAAAAGCTTTTAAATTTTTTATTTGATTTCTACTTAAAGTTATTGATTCTAAAGATTTCATTCCTTTTATTATATCTATATTATTTATCATTTGATTAAAAAGATGTAATTGTGTTATTGTTTCAATATTATACACTTTTGCTTTTCTCATTACCATTTCTTTTGTCAAAGTAGTCATTTTTTTTAAAATAATTTTTCATTTTTATATATTAAAAAATAATATATTTTTTTTTAGCTTTATTAAGTTTAAAAAAATTAAATAATTTAATAATATTCGTTTTCTACTTTTGATTTTTTTGCTAAATAAGATAAACTTCCAATTAATTCATTAGTTTTAATATTTTGTAAATTTACTTTATTTTTTTGTTTAACAATATGATTTTTAAATAAATCTAAAGTATTTTTAATTTTTTCTTTTTGATTAAAAGTTTCAGTATTTAAATAATTCAATTTTTTAATTTCATCATATAAATGATTTAATTCTTTTTGAATTAACATTTTTTCATTATTTAAATTTTTAGTTTCTTCTTTTCTTGTTTCAATTTCTTTTTTCATTTCTTCAATTTCTTTTTTTAGATTTGGCATTAATAGAGAAAAAAAATGAGATTCTCTATTTACTCTTTCTGATAAATTCATTAATCTTTCATTTTCATTTTTTATTCCTTTACTTAAATTTTTAAAATTATTTTTTGAAATTCTATTTAATTTTAAATATGTTTCTAATATATTTACATTGTTTTTTAATTTATTTTTTTTTAATGTTTTATCTAAAATTTCTTGTTTATTTTTATCATATGCATTTTCCTTTACTATATTTATTAAATTTTCCATTGTTTTTATTTGTTCTGGAAATGATTTTTGAGTGTAATCATTTATTGATGTTGATGTTGTATTTAAATTTCTTGTTGAAAATTGAGAGATGTTTCTTTTATTCTTTTTCTTTATAGTATTTTTTCTTAAAGAATTTAATGTGATTGAATTTTTGTAACTTCGAAATGATGTTTGTGTATTTGTTCTTATTTCATTTTGTTTATTTTTACTTATGTGTGAGGAATTTGAAAGTAAATCTTCTATTTTTTTAAAGTTATATTTTGGTATTTCTGTCATTTATGATTAATAAAAAAAAGAAAAAAAATTTTTCAAAAAATTATTAAATAAATTGATAAATTTAAAAAAAGAAAATACTATTATTATTTGTTTTATGAATTTTTTTCCTCTTTTAATCATCTATAAAATTATAATTATTATAATCAATTCTATGAACTCAAAACTCAAATATAAAATAAAATATTAAATTTGTAAAAAAAAATTAATAAAAAAACCAAAAAATAAATTTTTGAAAACAAATCCCCAAAATAAAAAACAATTTTTTTAAAATAATAAATAATTTAAAATTTAAAGACCAGCATTTTCAATTAATCTTCTACAAT
>JAEEGK010009308.1_pt1 | contig 22965 bp, 12 predicted proteins | sample 8958771 | NCBI WGS metagenome assembly JAEEGK01 (sample SAMN16246547, study PRJNA631951) | gut metagenome | biome: gut microbiome; feature: rumen; material: SC-attached | host: Bos | place: Iran: Karaj | collected 2018-10 | reverse complement strand
TTAAGATTGGAAGAAACCGAAGATACACCGGAAATCGTACTCGACCCCGAAGAAGGCAAGTTTAAGATTTCAAAGATTTCTGTGCCGGAAAACGCGCTCGACTTCTACCGTCCTGTCCTCGACTGGATCAAGCAGTACGCCGAGGAGCCAAACATCCAGACCGTGTTTGACTTCGACTTGGAGTATGTGAACACCGCGTCGAGCAAGCAGATTATACAGATAATTCTCCTCCTGCAAAAAGTGTCGGAGAAGGGCAACGTGAAAGTCAATTGGTATTATGAATCCATCGACGAAGATATGCGTGCCTTGGGTGCTCGTTACAAGAAACTCGTCACCGTGCCTTTTGACCTCGTGGAGATAGAGTAGGGTAGGGAGCTCGTATCCCCCAAGTGTGAAATATTGCAAAAAAGATTCAGGCGTTATAGTTTGTGACTATGACGCCGTTTTTTTTGCCAAAAATCTTTTAAACTTTTTTCCCCCTCGACCGTCAAACCACCGACTTTCATAATTAAAATAACAAAAACAAAAGATGAAAAAAATAATTTTATTGATGATTGCGGTAATTGCGACTGCTGTCTCCGCATTGGCACAGGAACGTGAGATTTCGGGTGTCATCATCGACAGCGATAGCAAGGAACCGGCGTATCAGGCCACTGTTCGATTGCTTAAGACCGACAGTTCGCTTGTAACGGGATCTATTAGCGACGAGCGTGGCTCATTCAAGCTGAATGCCCCGGCTGACGGCGATTACATTGTGAAAATCACAAGTATCGGCTACGAGGCTTGGACCAAGTCTATCAAAGTGCAGCTTGCCAACAACGTTTCCTTGGGCAAAATCAAGATTGAGCCCAGCGACGTACAGATCGAGACTGCTACTGTGACGGCATACGCCAACAAGATGACAGTAAAAAAAGACACTTTCATCTACAATGTGGACGCATACCGTACTTCGGAGGGTTCTGTAATTGAGGAACTTGTGAAAAAACTTCCCGGCGCGGAGGTGGACGAAGACGGCAAGATAACCATCAACGGCAAGGAAGTGAAAAAGATTCTCGTGGACGGCAAGGAGTTTATGACCGGCGACACCAAGACCGCCATGAAAAACCTTCCTACCTCCATCGTCAACCGTGTGAAGGCATACGACCAGAAGAGCGACCTCGCCCGCATCACCGGTATTGAGGACGGCAACGAGGAGACTGTGCTCGACTTCGGCATCAAGCCGGGTATGAACAAAGGCATGTTTGCAAACGCGGATCTCGGCATTGGCACAGAGCACCGCTATACTTGGCGCGGCATGGGAAGTTATTTCGCCGATAAGAGCCGCATAATGTTGTTCACCAACGCCAACAACGTGGGCGACCGTGGTTTCGGTGGCGGCGGCGGACGTTTCCGTGGCGGCAACAATGGCCTCAACTCCTCCAAGATGGTGGGCTTGAACTACAACTTTGAGGAAAAAGACAAGTTGAAAATTGATGGTAGCGTGCGTTGGAATCATGCTGATGGCGACGTGTTCAGCCGTCAGTCGGTGGAAAACTTTGTAAGCAAGGTGGGCGCGTTTTCCAATTCTATCAATCAAAACTATACACGTTCAGATAGTTGGAACTTGCAGGGACGCTTGGAATGGCAGCCCGACTCGATGACCAACATCATGTTCCGTCCTACATTGTCGTACTCCACCAACGACGGTAGCTCGTATGGCAATTCGGCTTCTTACAATATCGATCCTTACAGCTTGGATTACAATGACGAGGGCATTGATCCGTTGGATGCTTCAATCATCAAGATGATGGCTGAAAACGATTGGATGGTAAACCAGCGCAGCAACGGCAACCTTTCATACGGAGCCAATACAAGGCTCAACGGTACGTTACAATTCAACCGCAAACTCAACAACGATGGACGCAATATAACATTGAGCGGCGAAGGCGGCTACACTGATCAGGAAAACAAGTCGCTCTCCATCAGCGATGTAACACTCTTCCAGATTAAGACGGCTGCGGGCGACAAGGATTCTACCTACTACACCGACCGTTACAATCTCACACCTTCCAACAATTGGAACTATTCCGTACAGGCTGCATACAGCGAGCCGTTGATGAAGCGCACTTACCTGCAATTCAGTTACAAATTCCAGTACAAATATAATAAGAGCGACCGCTCGACATACGATTTCAGCAATTTTGATACTAATCCATTCATTGGTGTGGTGCAGGATTACCGCGAATGGAACAGATATCAGGAGCGCATTGGTACTTCTTTGGACAACGAACAGTACAGGGACAGCGATTTGAGCCGTTTTTCGGAGTACAAGAATCTGATTCACGATATGAACGTCAACTTCCGTGTGATTCGCGACAAATATCAGTTGAATGTTGGCGCGTTGTTCCAGCCTCAGACTACCGAGTTTGTGCAGGATTATCAGGGCAAGCACACCGACACATCGCGCAGCGTGTTCAACGTGACACCTACATTTGAGTACCGTTTCAATCCCAGCGACTTGACAAGGCTCGAAATCACTTACCGTGGCAGCACTTCGCAGCCGTCGATGAGCGACCTCCTCGACATCACCGACGACAGCGACCCGCTCAATATTACCATGGGTAATCCGGGATTGAAGCCATCGTTTACCAACAATTTCCGCCTCAATTACAACACGTATATCCGTGAGCACATGCGTACTCTTATGGCGTTTGTCAATATGAATACGACAAAGAATTCTGTTTCTAACCGTGTGGAATACAACGAACTGACAGGCGGTCGCATCTCCCGTCCTGAAAATATCAACGGCAACTGGGGCATCAATTCTGGTTTCATGTTCAATACCGCCCTCGATACGCTTGGCGTCTGGAATGTGAACTCTTTCACGATGTACAATTATAACAATTACGTCGGCTATCTCTTCCAAGACATGGTATCCAAGAAAAACACCACAAAATCCTCTACAATTATGGAGCGGTTGCAGGCAAGCTGGCGCAAGGATTATGTGGAAATCGCACTCGACGGTAGCTTCAATTATACGCATACCGACAACAAGTTGCAGAAGCAGAGCAACCTCGACACCAAGCAGTTCACTTACGGTGGTTCGCTCAACTTCTATACGCCGTGGGGTGCAAGCATCACTACCGAAATTCACAACCAGAGCCGTCGCGGATACAGCGACAATTCTATGAATACCAACGAGCTTGTATGGAATGCGCAATTCTCGCAGAGTTTCTTGAAGGGCAAGCCGCTCACAATTTCAATACAATTCTACGACATCTTGAAGAATCTGAGCAGCTACAGCCGCAACATCTCCGCTATGCAACGTAGTGATGTTGAATACAATACCATCAACTCTTACATTATTTTGCACATCATCTACCGTCTCAACATCTTTGGCAGCAGGGATTCCCGTCAAGGTCAGTTTGGTCCCGGCGGACGCGGCAACTTCCCCGGTGGTGGTCGTGGCAACTTCCCCGGTGGCGGTCCTGGCGGCGGACGTGGCAACTTCCCCGGCGGTGGCTCTGGCGGATTCGGCGGCGGAAGACCGTAATTTAGAATCACCGAATAAAACCAATTAACACAAATAGATTCAAAACTTTAATAACCAATGCCACAAGCGGCAGCAAATTAAATAAATAATGTTTCAATTTGACTATTTGAAATCAAATTTGTTAGATTAGCCAAAATATGAAGCAACTTGTTGATTCTTATTTTATTAGTTGTTAGTTTTATTTGTTAAATTCGGTGATGAAAAATACATGCGAAACTTGAATAAATATTATGGGCGGACTTGTATGTTCGCCCTTTCTTTTGTTTTCCACCCCGCACATCATACGCTAACGCGCTATGATGTACGGGGTTATAGAAATATCGTTTGGAAAACGATATTGGTTGCTGTTATAATCCGTGGGTTCTTCCCTCAGCTATTCTATATTGTCCTTTCAGGACTTGGTTTCAGATAGTATTCGATAGCCAAACCCCGAAGGGGTGATATATAATAGACGTGGGTGTGAACCCACGGTAATCGAAAACAAAAAAATACCGGCGTTATAGCAGCAATCTATAACGTCGGTATTTCAATATTAAAAACAATTCGTTACATTATTTCATTCCAAATGCGTAGTATCCGGGTCTGCCGTTGGGATATTCACCTTCGATATATACGCCGCCTTTGGCGTTGCTGATGATTTTTTCAATGTCGTCGGTGGTTTTGATGGGAGTGTTGTTGATGCTTGTGATGATGAATCCCTTGCGGACTCCTGCGCTCATCAGTTTGCCCGATTGGAGGTCTGTTACTTGTACACCGTAACGGAGGTCGTAATCTTCGAGTTCTTCCTTCGAGAGTGGCTCAAACGATGCGCCGAGCAAGTCCATTGCCTTGCGTGTGGTTACATTGGTGTTGTTGTCCTGATTCTTGAATGTAACCTGCGCTGTGCGGATGTCGCCGTTGCGTGAATACTTGACTGTGGCAGTGTTGCCCGGACGGAATTGAGATACCGACTCTTGGAGCTCGGCGATTGTGTTGGTGTTTTTGTCGTTGATGGCGAGGATGATGTCGCCCTTCTCGATGCCAGCGTCGGCTGCGGCCGAATTTTCGCTCACGCCTTCCACATATACGCCGTTGATTTTGGAGAGGTTGTTTTCTTTGGCTACTTCGGGTGTTACGTCCGAAATCATAACGCCGAGCATTGCCCTCTGTACCGTGCCAAATTCCATAAGGTCGGAGATTACCTTCTTGACGATGCTTGTGGGCACTGCAAATGCGTAGCCGGCAAAGTTGCCTGTCTGAGAGTAGATTGCGGTGTTGATGCCTACCAATTGACCATCGGTATTCACTAACGCGCCGCCCGAGTTGCCGGGGTTGACAGCCGCATCGGTCTGTATGAACGATTCTATCGCGCCCTTGCGTTCGAGGATGTTGAGGTTGCGCGCCTTTGCGCTCACGATGCCCGATGTTACGGTGGAGGTCAGGTTGAAGGGGTTGCCTATTGCCATCACCCATTCGCCTACTTTGAGGTTGTCGCTGTCGCCGAATGGGATTGCGGTGAGATTGTCGGCGTCTATCTTGAGGAGCGCGAGGTCGGTCTGCGGGTCGCGGCCTATGAGTGTAGCCTCGTAGGTGCGGCGGTCGTTGAGCACTACCTCGATTGATGTTGAGTTTTCAATTACGTGGTTGTTGGTGACTATATAGCCGTCTTTGCTGATGATGACGCCCGAACCCGATGCCTGTTGCGGCTGCATCTGCATCGGTTGGTCGGGCATTCCGAAGAAATATTGGAACAGGTCGGCGTAGCCCTGATTGCTGCCTTGCTGTTGGTACATTGTCTTTACGTGTACAACGCCGTCGATGCACTTTTCAGCCGCCGTGGTGAACTCCGTTGGAGTTGCCGATGTGAAGTATGTGGGCATGTTGGACGCAAACTGAGCATGTGCGCCGGTGTCTTGGCTTATTGCCTGTGCGTCGTTTTTGTCTGTCTTGTTGCTGATGGCGCCCGTGAGCGCGTAGCCTGCCATGCCGCCGGCAAGTCCGAGGGCGAGCATGATTGCCATTGTCTTGATGTTCATATTATCTTTCATGGTTCTTTGTATTTTAAGATTGAACATTTGTTTCTGTTTCATTTTTCTGATGGCAAAATTATATCGGGTTTTCTTATTAAAAAAATTTCTTAACGAGGATTAACATTAATTGGACGTGGTTAAACATTGGGGGTGATTTAGATAAATTTGTTAAAAAAAAGGGCGGTCTATTGTGTTAGACTGCCCTTTTCAAATTAGGTTAGAAGAGTGTCATCCATTGTTACATGTTTGCATTGATGGTGGAATCCTTCACGTGCTTTGCCATAAGGCATTGCGAATAAGGAGTCGATTCCTCCGGCTCGCTACACGATGCGGCCAATACCAATACTGCCGATGTCATCGCAAGCAGCGCGATTGTGATTTTCTTTTTCATTTTTCAGTCGGCTTGGTGGTTTTATAAACTAATGTAAATTGTATAACTTTTACAAGTTAACGCAAACTTGTAATTATTATCGCACAAATGTAAAAATTAATAATGTAGTTGACAAATTTTTCTGTGTAAAAATTTATTAAAACTTGTTATTTTTTAGATAATCCCTCCATCATCTTGCCCAATTCGGTGTCTGATTTGTTTTTGAGTTCTCTTTTTTTGTGAGAAAAAACAAAAAAATCATATAATATGCACGGTATTTGTTTCGTTACAATAGTGATACGTAAAACAAATTAATGATAATTGAACAAATGAAAAAATTAAATTTGATAGTTGTCTTCATGCTCATTGCTACGGTAATGTGGGCACAAGAAGACGAGAGGGAGAAGGAGCATTTGCAGGTGGACCTCGGTCTTCCGTCGGGTACGCTCTGGGCTTTTACCAATATTGGCGCGTCTGTGCCCGAAGACGCTGGCGACTATTTTGCCTGGGGCGAGGTCGATTACAAATCTGAGTACAGCTGGAAAACCTACAAGTATGTAAAAGGTGGCGACGCTACCAAGTTTATCAAATATTGTTCTCAGGCGGCTCTCGGCAGTGGCAAATATACCGACACGTTGGCAACATTGGAGACTGCTGACGACGTAGCCTCCCAAAAGTGGGGCGACGATTGGTGTATGCCGACTAAGGAACAATTTGAAGAACTCAAAAAGGAATGTACCTGGAAGTGGACTGTTCGCAATGGCAAAAACATCATCGAAATCACTGGCAAAAACGGCAGCAAATTGTTTATGCCGGCTGCTGGCTTTTTTTCCAACAGGTCGAAGGCTCTTGTAAGCACCAACGGCTATTATTGGTCGAACACACTCAGCGACAAGGCATCTAACAAAGCCCAGTGCTTCACGTTTAGCCAGAATGACACGGATGTAGCACTCCGCACCCGCAACCTCGGACTCACTATCCGCCCCGTGCGCAGTCCCAATTACGTGAGGGAGGAGTAATTTGTGAGTGTCCTTGCGGACAGAAATCTTACAAATCATAAAAAAATTATACAAATGGATGTTTGTTTGATTGGTAAAAATTTGTCAGATTTCTCGCGTAGCGACCCCTAAATACGTAAAGGAAAAGAATCAAACGCAGAGCTTTAAAACAAGCCCTGCGTTTTTTTATTTTTTTCTATCCGAAATTATTTTTATCTTTACGCTCTCAAATTATTGAAAAACTTTAACGTAATTCTAATATAAATGAAAAAGGGATTCAAAATCATTGTATTGGCAAAGCAAGTGCCTGACACTCATAATGTTGGCAAGGATGCTATGAAGGAGGACGGTACTATGAACCGTGCCGCCCTGCCGGCTATCTTCAATCCTGAGGATCTCAACGCGCTCGAACAGGCGTTGAGAATCAAGGATCAATTCCCCGAGACTACAATCACCGTATTGTCGATGGGTCTGCCCAAGGCGGCGGACGTCATCAGGGAGGCTATTTTCAGGGGTGCTGACAACGGCATCCTCCTCACCGACCGCAAACTCGGCGGTTCCGACACTCTCGCCACAAGTTACGCCATCGCTCAGGCTATCAAGACGATAGGCAACTACGACATCGTAATGTGCGGTCGTCAGGCTATCGACGGCGACACCGCTCAGGTAGGCCCGCAGGCTGCCGAAAAACTCGAAATTCCGCAGGTAACTTACGCCGAGGAAATAGTTGACATCAACGAAAAAGACATCACCATCCGCCGCCGCTTGGAGCACGGTGTGGAGACTGTCAACGCGCCCTTCCCGGTGCTTGTAACGGTAACCGGCTCAGCCGCTCCCTGCCGCTCGCGCAATGCTAAGCGCGTGATGAAGTTCAAGAACGCAATGACCGCAATGGAAATCGAAGCCGCCAACGCCGACAAGGCTCTCTACGAGGCTCGTCCTTACCTCAACATCACCACTTGGGGCGCAGACGATGTAAATATCGACGCCAACCGCACCGGCAAGGCAGGCAGCCCGACTTTCGTCAAGGAGATTCAGTCGGTGGTGTTGACAGCCAAGGAATCCAAAAAACTCACCGGTTCCGACGCTGACATCAACGAATTTGTAAAGGATATTATTGATAACCACATTTTAGGATAGAGGAGAGATTTTGAGATTTAGAGATTTTTGATTTTGAGATTTAATGATTTGGAGAATCCTCAACAAATCTTTCCTCAACAAATCAAAAAATCAAAACTTCTTTCCTCAACAAATCAACAAATAGATTATGAACAATTTATTCGTATATTGCGAGATTGAGGACAGCGTTGTTGCTGACGTGAGCCTCGAACTCCTCACCAAGGGTCGAAAACTTGCCAACGAACTCGGATGCAAGTTGGAGGCCATTGCAATCGACAAGAACATCTCCAACATTGGCGAGCAGATTTTCAAGTATGGCGTTGACGTAATCCACGTTTGCGACGATGCCAAACTCGCTCCGTATCAGACAATTCCGCATCAGAAGATTGTTTGCGACATCATCCGTCAGGAGCAGCCGCAGATCATCCTCTTTGGCGCGTCGTCTGTGGGCAGGGACTTGGCTCCCCGCGTGGCTTCGGCGTTGAAGTGCGGTCTTACCGCCGACTGTACAAGCCTCCAAATCGGCGATTACTTGGAGAAAAAAGTTACCAAGAATCCCGAGACCGGCGAACTCGTTACCACCGAGACCCCTTACAAGAACCTCTTGTTGCAGATTCGTCCGGCTTTTGGCGGCAACATCATCGCCACAATCGTAAACCTCCACGCACGTCCTCAGATGGCTACCGTCCGCGAAGGCGTGATGAAGAAGGAAGTTTACGACGCCAATTACAAGGGCGAAATCAAGCCGTTTGACTTCAAGAAGTCGCTCTCCGACGTTGACTTCGTGGTGAAAATCATCAGCCGTGAAATCGAAAAATCCAAAATCAACCTCAAATCCGCACCGGTAATCGTTGCCGGCGGCTACGGCGTGGGCAGCAAGGAGAATTTCAAGGTGCTCCACGAACTCGCTGACCTCCTCGGCGGCGAGGTAGGCGCATCACGTGCAGCCGTTGACGCAGGATTCACCGAGCACGAGCGTCAGATTGGTCAGACCGGCGTTACAGTCCGTCCCAAACTCTACATCGCTTGTGGCATTTCGGGTCAGGTGCAGCACCGCGCAGGTATGCAGGAATCGGCTATCATCGTCTCCATCAACACCGACGAGAACGCGCCCATCAATTCCATCGCCGACTATGTAATCACCGGCGACGTGGCGGAAGTGCTTCCCAAAATCATTAAATCTTACAAGGCTAATTCCAAATAATTATGGCAAATTTCTATAATGACAACGAGGATCTGAAATTCCACCTCAACCACCCGTTGATGAAGCGCATCATCGAACTCCGCGAGAGGAATTATTCAGACTATGAAAAATACGACTACGCGCCCAAAAACTACGAGGACGCCATCGACAGTTACGAGAAGGTGATGGAACTCGCCGGCGAAATCTGCGCCGACGTTATCGCCCCCAACGCCGAACAGAACGACCTCCAAGGCCATTCTATCGAGAACGACCACCTCAAATACAATCCTTACGCCGCCGAAGATTACGAGGCTCTGCGCAAGGCTTCTTGTTGGGGTATGACTATGGAGCGCAAGTACGGCGGTCTCAATTTTGGCAATGTGCCTTACATTATGGTTGGCGAGATGGTGTCGCGTGGCGACGGCGGTTTTGCTAACTTTTGGGGCTTGCAGGATTGTGCCGAGACTTTGGCGGAGTTTGCTTCCGACGAATTGAAGGACGAATACTTGCCCAAGGCTTGCAACGGCGCAACGCTCTCGATGGTATTGACAGAGCCTGATGCCGGTTCCGACCTCCAAAGCGTTCAACTCAAAGCCCGTCAGGATGAGAATGGTCAGTGGTACTTGAATGGTGTCAAGAGGTTCATCACCAATGGTGATGCCGACATCCAACTCGTACTCGCCCGCAGCGAGGAAGGCACAACCGACGGTCGCGGTCTGTCGCTCTTTGTCTATGACAAGGACAAAAATTGCGAAGTGGTTCGCCGTGTGGAAAACAAACTCGGCATCCACGGTTCGCCGACCTGCGAAATGGTTTACAAGGATGCTCCTGCACGTCTCGTAGGCGACCGCAAGATGGGTCTTATCAAATATGTGATGTCGCTGATGTACGGTGCGCGTCTTGGCGTGGGCGGACAGTCGGTCGGCATTGCAGAGGCCGCCTACCGCGAGGCTTACAAATATGCTCAGGAGCGCGAACAGTTTAAGAAACCCATCATCAAGTTCCCGGCTGTATATCAGTTGCTTGGCAATATGAACGCCAAGGTGAAGGGTATGCGTTCGCTCCTCTACGAAACAGCACGTTTCGTTGATATGAGCAAAATCCTCCAAGAGATTCAGAAGGAGCGCACCCTCACGCCCGAGGAGCGCAAGGAACTCAAATACTACAAGAAGATGGCTGACGCTTACACGCCGCTCTTGAAGTTGTTCTCCTCCGAATGGTGCAACCAAATCACCTACGATTCGTTGCAGATTCACGGCGGTTCGGGCTTTATGAAGGATTTCCCGATTGAGCGTATGGTTCGCGACGCACGTATCACCACCATCTACGAAGGCACATCGCAGTTGCAGGTTGTGGCATCCATTAAGGCTGTTACGACGGGCGTATTTGCCGAGAAGATGGCTGAATACGACGCCGTACTCGCCGACGCCGCCAACCTTGCCGACCAAAAGGCAAAACTTCTCGCTATGACCGAGGAATACAAGAAGGCTGTGGAACTCGCCACCGCGCCCAAGGATCAGGACTACCTCGACTTCCAAGCACGCGCCCTCGTGGAGATGGCAGGCAACATCATCATTTCCTACCTCTTGCTCACCGACAGCCTCCGCGACGCCAAGTTCCTCCCCGTTGCCAACAACTTCCTCAAACTCGCCTACGCCGACAACAAACAGCGTTTTGAGTACGTGGCAAACGGCAAGCCGGAAGATTTGGAAGGTTACAGGTTGTAATTGATTGACAACCATCCGCGCTAAAATTTCGCGATTCTCGTTCCCTAACCCCTAAAAAAAACGAGTTAAGGAACAAGAATCGCGATTTTTGTTCCTTAACCCCTAAAAAAATCGAGTTAAGGAACAAGAATCGGATATTTTTTGTATATTTGCGGTGTCAAACTAATACAATTATGCAGTTAGGTTGGATAGATTTTTCGGACACGGATAGAAAAAAAGCACTCGGCATCTTGACGATGATGGACGAGGAGGGGGCGGTTGACGAGATTGGCATTGGGCGCATTAGGGATGCTTTCGCCAATATTTTCTTTCCAGGAACATCAACCATTATGACAAGAGCAAAGTATTATTTCATCGTGCCGTATGCCTTTAAAGATGCTCTTGCAAACCGTAACTTAACGAAATACAAGGAGATTATTAAAGAGGTGGAGGATGGCATTGAGCGCAAATGCGCCGAAAAAATGCTAAAAAAGAATCCGGGAAGCGGCAACGGCATTATTGGCGCAAGGTCGCTTGCTCGGGGCGAATGGGTGTCGCGTAAGCCGTCGTCGATTTATTGGAATGCGCTGAGGACGGTAGGAATGTTTACTTACGAAAATATCTCGACAATAGAAAGTTACGTAAAAGTCGCATTGGCAAACCGTGATAATATTATTGATAAAACTTCTAAATCAGATGACGAGGAAGATGACCGTGATGACAGCGACGCTTTTCACCGCAAAATGAAGCCGTTTTGGAATTTGCCCGAAGGCGGCTATAACAAACGTTGGATTACTGATATTTCTATCGACTTGACATTTGACGAGGCTGATTTTTTGCGCAATCAGATTTCAACGCGGTATCAGGATACGCTTTTTAAGGTGATGCTCGACAATAATATCCGTTTGCCCGAAAGAATGTTTTTTGGAGATGCCACAGAATTGTTTTTCGACAAGGTTTCGCCTCGTAATCAACATCTTATAACTCTCGCCAACAAGGTTAATCTCCTTGTGTATATGATTAGGGTTCGTTACAATATAATGCTTACACGTGGGCTTAATCAGAATGTTTTGGATGCTTGGGAGGATTTGAAAAACGAAACTGAATATTTCGCCGACCTCGACATCAGACAAATGATGTACGAGTTGAAAGTTTACGATACGCAGACAAGAATATTCCTTGAAGGCGCAAAATCTTTCTTATTGGAAAACCGTATCGACGAACTTGATAGACTTATATATCATCGGGAAGTTGCTTTGAAGGGTCAACGCTCAAAACTTGCAAAAGCCAACGAATACGACCCGAGGAGTCTTGTGGCGGATTATTGGCTTGATTTCCGAATGAACACAGCACGTACTATTATCAACGATATTTTAGACGCAGAACAACGAAATGAAAACGACATTTGACCCAAAACAAAACCGTCTTGACTACGGCGAATTGCTTTTCCCGCCCAACGAATACGCGCTCGACAAGGCTCTCAGTACAACTTATTCTCTTGATTTGAAGACTCTTGTAGAGGCTACAATGTCTCTTGGCCTTGGCGAGGCTACGGACTCCGAACTCGCCAAAAATCCGATTACCTTGTTGTATGCCTTGCAGAAAGTTACTGACAAAATGTTGATTTTCTGTGATTCGTCGCAAATACACGCTGTTCAGGAAAACAAGCGAAATCGTTTTCTCGGATTGATAGAAAAAGCCATCGTGCCCGTCAGCCTTCCGCCAAAGTGGGGTATGAAAGATTATCCGTCGTTTCATCCTAAATGTTGGATTTTGCAGTTTAGGCACGTAAGGCACGCCAATCGCCTCAAATATCGCCTGATAGTAATGAGCCGCAATCTTACAGTCGATAGAAGTTGGGATGTTTCTGTGAGTCTTGATGGCTACGAAACCAACGAACCCACCGTTGACGTTCAGACGCAAAGAATGATTGGTTTCGTTGATTTTTTGAAGAACCAAATCGACAAAAAAGACCCCTTGATTGATTCTAAATACAAGTTTATCGATGAATTGATTGCCGGACTTGCCAAAGCAAAATTCAAAACTGACAGAGGTGATTTCGCAGATTTTGAATTTTTGCCGATTGGTACGGGCACGTTGGATATTAATAAGGACGCTCTTTTTGCCGACCACAATATTTCGAGCATTACGGTTATGTCACCGTTTGTGTCTAAATCGGTGATAAATAAGTTGTTGTGCAGGAAAAATGGTTATAATGCGCAAAAACTCATTACTCGCGAATCCGAATTGCACAAAATTAAAGATTTGCCAAGGTATTTCAGCGTCTTTTGTCTCAAAGACCAAATCATTGACGGAGAGGAGATTACATCGGAGGCGGGCAACGATTCCAATAATAATGAGGACATACACGCCAAAATGTATTTGACGCAAAAAACGAATGGCACAAAGTATCTCTATCTTGGCTCGATGAACGCCTCAGAAAACGGAGCAAACCGCAACGTAGAACTTTTGGTGAAACTCTCGTCCGTCAATTATGCTCCCTTCGATTTCGCAGAAGAACTTGGCCTTTGGGAATCTTCGGGAATGTTTCAAGAAAAAGATTTTTCTGATTTCAAACCTGTTGAAACAGAAGATGTTGAAGACGAATTTAATAAAAAACTAAAATGGCTTTGCCACCTCAATATGTCGGCGGTTGTGGTAGAAAATATCAATGGTAATTTTGATGTGGAAATCTCTGTGCCGGATTATCAGGCTGACGGATTTAAGATGCAAATAAGTCCGTTTTTCGCAAAAGGTATTGTAATGGACATTGAGCCGTTTTTTGTTATTAAAAATCTGACATCCAATCAGTTGTCTGAGTTTTATACAATTTCGGCGACACTTTCCAAAAGCAGAGGTGCGGAGCACATTATCAAAATCCCCACCGCAAATATGCCTGATGACCGTGAGAAAAATATCATAACATCCATAATATCAAGTAAAAAGAAACTATCCGAATACATTGCCTTTATTCTCGGCGATGATGCTTTGACTTCGTTTGTGGAGGATATTGTGGATGTCTTGGAAGGCGTTTTTGACGAAAATTCAGCCTCAAAACGCCCCGCCCAAAGCGACGAAATGATGCCGATTTATGAAAGAATGTTGAAGACTGCCGTTACAAATCCCGACCGCATCAAGGAAATCGAATCAGTTATCAAAATGATTGACGACGAGAGCATTGTAACGCCGGAGTTCAAAAAAATGTACGAAACCTTCAAAAATACCCTGAAACTATGATAATTGACGAATTGACTGAAAAAGAAAGAGTTGTAATGGCAAAGTTGAAAGATTTTCAACGTGCCACGGTGGAGCGTGTAGATTATCTTTTCCGCCATCAACAGAACCGTGTGCTTGTTGCTGATGAGGTTGGGCTTGGCAAAACCCTTATCGCAAAAGGAGTTATTGCCAAAACCGCTAAACTCCGCTACGAGGAACACGACGATCTTTGCAAGGTGGTTTATGTTTGTTCCAATCAAAGCATTGCGCGTCAGAACCTTACGGAACTCAATATTTTTAACAATGGAATCGATAGTTATAGCGGTTACAGATTGTCAATGCAGTTTTACGCCATTGAGAAACGCGACAAGGAAATGAAAGACAGCGGTCAATACGTTCAGTTGTTGACACTTACGCCCGAAACGTCTTTTAATCAGCGAGGTGGAATGGGAACTATTCACGAGCGTATGTTGCTTACCGCAGTCCTCGACCAAATACTTGATAATGCGATGGATGACATAGAGCAAAGACGGTTGTTCAAGCGTCGTCTTCACAAGATTATGAACGGGCGTGGCAGAGATACTTGGGACAGAGATTTTACTTATTGGTGCTACGAAGTGCAGAATGTGTTTCCGTGGAAGTCCAAAATACACAGGCAGTTGCTAAAAGACAGGGATTTTATGTCGAGGTTTTATGATTATTTACTCAATTATAATGGGTTCAAGTCAGAACGCGGTTTTATTGGTTTTGTGCGCCGCAAGTTTGCCGAAATTAGCGTTGAACAACTTAATCCTGACCTTGTGATAATGGATGAGTTTCAGAGATTTAAGTTCTTGATTGAACCCGACGAGGATTCTGAAACGGCTTTGCTCGCCCGCAAATTTCTCACTTCGGCAGACAAATCTTCTGCAAATTTAATCCGAGTTTTGTTGCTATCGGCAACTCCGTACAAATTGTTTTCTACTCTTGACGAACTCGGCGACGACAATGATGACGAACACTTCAACGAGTTTAAAAGTGTTGTAAATTTTTTGTATAGTGATGATGCAAAATTCACTGATTTTCAGGATGTTTGGAACAATTATTCTACGTCATTGAAAGAACTGAAAAATGACCAACTTGCCATTCTGAATCTTCGCAATAATGTAAGACTTGCCGAAGAAAAACTCTACGGCTGTATGTGCCGCACGGAACGCATTTCAGTAATGGAATCCAATGATTATATCGACGATTCATCAAAGGATAACAAGTTGGAAATCAACGAAAACGACATCAATTCGTATCGCGAAATCATTAACGTAATCAATAATACGCAGGTAAAGGCAAAATTTACTGTTGATTTTGTAAAAAGTTCGCCATACATATTGTCGTTTATGCAAAATTACGACTTGAAACAAAAATTAATCAAATATTTCAAGGCTAATCCTGACCGACTTTCCGATGCGCAAGGTAAGTTGTTGTGGGTTAACAAGAAACTCATTAATGATTATGAAAAACTTCCGGCTGTCAACTCTCGTTTAACACGTCTTTTGGATGAGGTTTTCAAGTCTCAGTCGTATGCCGTCAATAATCCTGCATTGTTCTTGTGGGTTCCGCCGTCGATGCCGTATTATGAGTTTGGTGGTGTTTACCGTGGCAGTGAAGGATTCTCGAAAGTTCTCATTTTTTCGGCGTGGGAAATGGTTCCAAGAATGATTGCAAGCCTTGTGTCATACGAGGAGGAACGACTTTCCATCGGTCGTCTTGAAAAGAAATCTGCATATTTTGCCTCTAACCGCACGCCCGAAAACCGTATTGGTTTTAATGAAAATTATATTTCGTGCCTTACATATCCGTGCCGTACTTTTGCGGATATGTTTAAACCGCAAAATGGTGTGGTTCAACGACTTGAAACGTTACAAAACTCATTAAAAAAGAAAATTGCGGAAGAATTGAATTTGCTCTGTTCAAAATTCCAAATCGAAAAGACCGACAAGGGTAATCAAGACCAAAGATGGTATTGGTTTGTGCCGCAATTGCTTGATTATGTGCATTATAATCCACGAAAATTTTCTCCTTACAATATCATTCTCGGTCGTCAGCCCGATGATTTGATTGATGTTTTGTGCAATATGGTGCTTGGCTCGCCTGCTGTATGCCTCTACCGTGCGCGTAAAGATGCAGATAGGGAGCAAGAGGTTGCAGATTGGGCACACAATGTTGCCCGCGAGTTTGTTAAATATTTCAATACACAAGCCAAAACCGCCATTGTGGAACTTGCCAACAATACCAAAAAATTTGATGACAACAACCATTGGCAAAATGTATTGATGTACTGCACTAACGGCAATTTTCAGGCGATGATTGACGAGTATATACATTTGTTGAAGCCCATCAACAAAAATTGGGAAGATATAAAAAAATCGTTTGCGGAGGCTCTTGGATTATATACCACTACGCTTGCCGTGGATTCATACGATGAATTTTGTGATGCAATGCGCGGCGAGGGAAAAACAGCAAAAGGTATGAGGTCGCATTATGCAGTTGCCTTCATCAATGCTAAAAGCGATGAAAAGACCGTCAACCGCAAAGATTCTATCCGTAAAACGTTCAATTCTCCTTTTTGGCCTTTTGTGTTGGCATCCACGTCGATAGGTCAGGAAGGGCTTGACTTCCATTTGTATTGTCGCAAAATAATGCATTGGAATCTGCCGACAAATCCCATCGACTTGGAACAGCGAGAGGGGCGCATCAACCGTTTCAAGTGTCTTGCAATCCGTCAAAATCTTGCGCGGAAATACGCTGACCAAGTGGATTTTACAAAGTCCGTCGACCCGTGGCAACAGATGTTTGATGCGGCATCCGCCGACAAGCCGCAATGTGTGAGCGATTTGATTCCTTTTTGGTGTTTCGGCAACAATCAGGAAATCAAGATTGAACGATTGCTCGCTTGCTATCCGTTTAGCCGTGATGAATCGTCGTATGAACGTCTTGTAAAAATTCTCTCGCTTTACCGTCTCACCTTAGGTCAGCCGAGGCAAGAGGAGTTGTTGGAATACGTTTTCAGGGAGTTTGGCGACGTGGAGGAATTGAAGGATTTGTTTATAAATCTAAGTCCTATTGCGAAAAAATAATCCCTCCCTACCTTATCCCCGCTCTCTTTGCCTTGATGTTAATTCGATGTAAAAAAAACTTTTCTGTTCATTGTACTCGCAAACTGAAATTTTTTTCCTATTTTTGCGAAAAATAGAAGTTAGGATGTTATGACAAGAGAATTTAACACCGAGGTAACGTGCGATTCGGCACGGCATTATATGGTGGACACCACCGAGAAGATGAAGGTTTTTGTGCGGCTTATCGACCGCAAAAAATACTTCACAATCACCCGTGCACGTCAATTTGGCAAAAGCACGTCGCTCAAATGGCTCTATAACAATCTCAACGACAGATATTTGGTGGTGTCGCTGAGTTTTGAAGACACAGAGGAAAGCGATTGGGAGAGCGCGTCAACTTTTTACAACGCTTTCTGCGACTATATGGCAAACGCTTTCACCGAGGACGCCCTCACCATCGACGAAAAGTCGGCAAAGTTTTGGACGGATGCCAAACTTATAGAGAATCCTAGTTTCAAAGACCTCTCTGCCAAGATTTCGGAGTTTTGCAAGTCGTCGGCTAAGAAAGTTGTGATTTTGATTGACGAAGTTGACAAAAGCCTCAACAACCAATTGTTTTTGAACTTTTTGTCGATGTTGCGCAAAAAATACATCGACCGCGATAAGCAGGGCGACAACTCCACATTTTGGTCGGTGGTGCTTGCCGGTGTTTACGATGTAAAAAGTATGAAAATCAAGATTCGTCCCGAGGAGGAGCATACGTACAATTCGCCGTGGAATGTGGCGGCAGAATACAAACTTGATATGACTTTCAACCCTCAGGAAATCAGCTCTATGCTTGTCGATTATGAGAACGACAACCATATCGGCTTCAACATCAGCGAAATCTCCGAGGAAATCTACAAATACACATCGGGCTATCCCGTGTTGGTAAGTTCTATTTGCAAAGAAATCGACGAAAATTTGGATAGGGATTGGAGCAAGCAAGGTGTGCAAAATGCTGTGAAAATCGTTGTTCAGCGCAAGACCAACCTTTCAGAAAGTTTGATAGGCAACCTTGAAAAGTATCCAAAACTCAAATCATTCGTCAGGGCTATATTGATGGAAAATTTTTCGGTTTCGTATGACCCAAACAATCCGACGATGGATTTTGCCAATATGTTTTCCATCGTGAGGCGCAACGCCGACAACAAGGTTGAAATCCACAACCTGATATTCCAACAGATACTCCTCAACCATTTTGTGTCGGAAAACGAACTCAAAATCTTTGCCATCGACAGTGTTTTCAATAATTACCTCACACAACAGGGCGACTTGAATATGCCTGTGATTGTCAACCGTTTTCAAGATCTTTTGCGCAATGCTCGCAATCGTTTCAAATCTTTTGGCAATGACGACGACGATGCCCAAAAGCCATTCCTCGAACGCGAAGGACGCTTTATGTTTATCTGTTTCCTTAAACCGATAATCAACGGCACAGGATTCTATTACAGTGAACCTGAAACCGACGACGGCTCGCGTATGGATTTGGTAATCACCTACAACCGCAAGGAATATATCATCGAATTGAAAATTTGGCACGGCACCGAATACGAAATCTCCGGGCGTGACCAACTATCCGGTTACCTCGCCAAACGCAATATGCCCGAAGGTTACCTCATTACATTCTCGTTCCTCAAAGAAAAAACTGTTCAAGCGTCCCCCGAATGGATAGATCACAATGGCAAGCGGATTTATGAGGCGGTGATAGATTGCAATACGATGCCAATGTGATACCAATACGATGCCAATATGATACCAATATGATACCAATATGATAGCCCTCACGGACTATCCTTGATGATGTCGCACCTTTGGTGCTATTCATAGCGCCAAAGGCGCGGCATCGCTAAGGGTAGCCCGTGAGGGCTATCTGTTTGATGGATTGATGTTTGATGGATTGATTCGGCAATCCAATTATTTCAAAATGTACCGTTTGCCCAAAACGAGTTTGTCGCCGCTGTCGTCCACTTCCCACATTTGCGGTTTGCGCGGGCCGTCGTTTTCAACGTGGTGAACGATGTATATCAATTTGCCTTCAAAAGTGCGGAAGAGCATACCGTGTCCCGAATTGTTAGCCAAGAACGGTTCCGGCTCTTGCACCCAAGGTCCCGCAATCGTGCCCGACTCCGAATAACAGATTCCTTGCAGGTAACGCTCTTTGCCCCAAGTGGACCACAACATTCCGAGTTTGCCGGTCTGAGTGCGGAACATTTGCGGGCCGTCTGTTACCCAACCGGGCATTTTGAGTCCGAAAGTGGCTTCGCCGAGGCTGTTCATCTCGCCGCAATACGGTGCTTCCGATGCGCGGAACATTGTTACAGGATGCTCAGAAACGGTATGGGTCAGGTCGTTGGAGAGTTCGATGTAATCCATTGTGCCGTCGATGATTTGCGTCCACTCGTGAACAAAAATCATATACGTTTTTCCGTTTTCCTGATAGAGAGTGCCGTCGATGCAGTCCCAATCGCGGGGTTCGTAGTCGTAGCCGGGTGTAACGGCAAACGACGTGTACGGACCTTCAACGTTTTTGGATCTGAGCAGATACGTCTGATTGTGAGGCACATTGTATCGGCGGGGGATTTGCTGAATCAAGTCTGAGTGGTCGCTCCAAGTGCCGGCATAGTAGTAATAGTCGCCAATTTTGTGGATTTCGGCGGCAGCAACGAAACCGGCTTTTTCGAGCCACAAACCTTTGATGTCGATGATGTTGTGAGGGCCTTCCCACATTTTCAGGTCTTTGCTCTTGTACATACGTCCGCCCGAACTTGTCAGATAGTAGGTCTTGGTTTCGGGGTCGGGGTAGATGAACGGGTCGCTCATAGAGAGCGAATCAAATGGAACAGTGCGGATTTTGTTCATTGCCTCCATCATTGCCTTGCGCCGAGCCGCCAAGCCCGTGGTGTCGCCATTTTGGAATCCGCCAAAATTTTTCTGCCCAACATCAGCCAAAGGTGCTTGTTCGCCCGGCTGAATTGCCTGAGGTTGCGGCGTTGTGGTTGTCGTTGTCGATGTTGTAGGAGAATCATTGGAACAACCCACGCAAAGCATCAGCGATGCCGCCGCCATAATTGTTTTCAGATGTTTCATTGTTGTTGTTTTTAATGTCTATTTTTTTGTGATGAATAAAAAAGTGTTTTCTTGATTAGACGTGGGGAAGGGGGGAGCGTTTAATTTTTTGGGGGATTGTGGGATTATTATATGGTGATTGTTTGATTGAATGGCAATGATATTATTGTATGGTAGCCCTCACGGACTACCCTTGGACGTGTCGCACCTTTGGTGCTGTTCGTTGTAGTAGCGCCAACGGCGCGGTATCGCGAAGGGTAGTCCGTGAGGGCTACTTCGCAGATTCGTTAGGCAAATTTTTTTTACAAAAAGATTTTATTATTGTGAAAATAAATGTATCTTTGCGATTGTGAAATATGGTGTTTTGCTTTTGTGACATAAATAATCGTACAAACATATCAAGATAGACAATGGAAAACAGTATTGCAACTATCAATCAGGGTCGTCCCGTGTATTTTTCATACGCACGAAACAGCAGCCGCAAGCCCGAATGGGAGCATATTTCTGACTGCGTGGATACGTTGTTGAACACTTTGACAGCTCACGGCTTGGAATACCGCGTGGATGTCAAGGACATCGGCATGGGCGACAAGATTTCCAAATTTGAGGAAGAGATCGGATGGAACAGCGAGGTGGTGGTCATCATCTTCTCCGACAAATACTTTCGCTCGATGCATTGTATGTACGAATTTGTGCAGATTAAAAAGGCTCTTGAACAATATCCCGAAAAACGTCTGATGTGCATCAAGAGCGGTGATTTCAATCTCTCCGACGTCAACTACATCAGGGATTTGGAACGTTATTGGGGGAGTCAGGAATTGGATTACAAAGATATTGAATATCACCGTCTCCGCAACCATTCGGGTACGGAGATTGCCGCCCACGAAAACGGTTTTTACCTCGACGAAATCAGGAACCTGTATTCTTTTTTCAGTGCCATCAACTATTCCAACGCCAACAGCATCAACTACGACGGCTTTGTTGGTGACATCGTAAGGTATTACAAGACGACACCCAAGCCCAAACTGACGCCAAAACCGAAGAATAATACACCGCAACCGCCGCAGCCGTCATACACAGCACAGCAGCCGTATAACGCACAACAGCAGCCATATAACGCCTACGCACAGCCATATATTTCACAGCAGCAGCCGTATATGGCGTCATCTCAGCCTACACCGCAGGTTAATGTGTGGGTTTCAAACACACCGCAGCCCGCAAAGAAAAAATCCTCAAAAGTTCCAATCATAATTTTAGTCTTGGTGCTGGGGCTCGCAATCTTTTTTTGGGCAAAGTTTAGAACTCCTGTTATACAATCAGAAGATATATCCAGTGGTCCTTACGTTGACCTTGGTTTCCCGTCCGGCACACTCTGGGCTTCCTGCAATATCGGTGCAAATGCCCCCGAAGAATATGGCGACTATTTTGCCTGGGGCGAGACAGAAACAAAGTCCAATTACGATTGGTCAACCTATAAATACGCCAAAGGTGCAGAAGACGAACTTACCAAGTACTGCGACGATTCCGGCTACGGCAACGACCACTACACCGACAGCCGCACCACCTTGGAACGCTCAGACGATGCGGCATCAGTCAACTGGGGAAGCGACTGGTGTATGCCTACCCAAGAGCAGTTTCAAGAATTGCGTGACAAATGCGAATGGGCTTGGGTCTCTCTAAATGGCAAGGAAGGCTACAAAGTTACAGGACTTAATGGTAATTCGCTTTTCCTTCCTGCCGCCGGTTACCGCGACGGTACTGCCCTCAGCCTCGTTGGCTCCGGCGGCTACTACTGGTCGCGTTCGCTCTACGAGTCTGACCCGTACGACGCTTGCTGCCTCTACTTCAATTCGTCCTACGTGGCTTGGCTCGACGGCGACCGCCGCTGCGGCGGTCGCACGGTTCGTCCCGTGCGGTGCAGATAATTACCTTTTTCCGAACCGAAACAGAACCGAATTAACCGAACCGCGAAGCACCGTGCGACTCGGAGATTTTCATATAGATAATTGAATGTGTTTTCAGATAGGTTGCCGTTGAAAATAATCCCGCCACCTTTGTTTTTTGTAAAAAAACATTTTACCTTTGCGGTGTGAATCGTTAAAAAAAGCATAGCGTTATGTCAAAGCTGATTTTTAAAAACATCACGATTCTCGTTCCCTAACTACTAAAAAAAACGAGTTAAGGAACAAGAATCCGCATTTTTTTATCCCCCTCACTTCCTCTCCTTCGCCTTCTTTGCGAACTCGAAGAGCTCCAATGGCAAGTGGCAGTAGCCGTCGGGGTGTTTGTCAAGGTAGTCTTGGTGGTATTCCTCGGCGGGGTAGTAGTTTTGGAGTTTTGAGATTTCGGTGACGATGGGCTTGTCGTAAAACTTCTGAACGTCGGCGAAGTAGCTGCGGATGACGGCTTCGTCGCTGTCGTCCACAAAATAGACTCCCGTGCGGTAGCGAGTGCCCTCGTCGTGTCCCTGACGGTTGAGGATAGTCGGGTCGATGGCGTGGAAAAACATTTCGAGCAGGAACCTCAGGCTGACAACATTGTCGTCATAAACCACCTTGACGGTTTCGGCAAAGCCTGTTTGGTCGGTGTAAACTTCCTTGTATGTGGGGTTTGCGGTGTTTCCGTTGGCAAA
>JAEEGK010009305.1_pt1 | contig 22971 bp, 26 predicted proteins | sample 8958771 | NCBI WGS metagenome assembly JAEEGK01 (sample SAMN16246547, study PRJNA631951) | gut metagenome | biome: gut microbiome; feature: rumen; material: SC-attached | host: Bos | place: Iran: Karaj | collected 2018-10 | reverse complement strand
CCTTGATAAGGTGATGAAGGCCATCAAAACCAGTTGAGCCGATATACATACCAGGGCGCTTGCGCACTGGCTCGAGACCTTCCAAAACCTGAATTTCGGACGCATTGTACTCTTCGTCGGCCCCACCGGACTTCTTAGCTGCTGCAGCCATTTTACCTTTACCTCAACTTTTTTATATAACATAACTATTTTAGCACAACTCACCCCAAAAAATCAAGTCTAAGGCCTCTAAAATCGCTTCTAAGGCCCTTCTGCTCGCAAAACCGCGTGATTACCGTTTTTATTTCAAGAGGCGATTTTTACGCGGCCTCAACGCCTCGCGTATTCTCAAACCCTTTTTACGCAGCCTCAACACCTCGCGTAATTTCAGGTCCATACCCCCACCAGTTAGAATAGTTGAACTTTTAAACTAGTTAACTTTGTTCAAAGTTGAACTTTTCTATCATCCACAAACAATATATGCCCCGCGACATCCACAAGTAATAAATGGCTCCTAGCGCCAGCGCAAAGTTACGCCGTCTTCGTCTTGTTTAACCTTAGTGCCATCTGGCGCCACCGTCTCAGTAGCACTATCTTCACCGCTAGAGGCACTCGCCGCACCGCTATCCGCCTGAGTAGCCGACTCAGCCGCAGAAGTCGACTGGGCCGTTGGCGCCGCCGCCTGTCCATGCTTAATCTTCACGCCTTCCGCAAATGCGTCATCCACCACTGGTTCCGCCACTGGCGCCGCCGCCGCTGGCGCTTCCTCGACATTCTTTACTGCTGTTGCCACCCAGCCAGAGCCGTCGCCGTCATTCTCGAGTTCTTCCATTAACTTGTCATCAATTTCTTGTTTTGCTGGCGCCGGAGCAGGCGCTGCCGCTGCCGCTTGGGCCGCCACGACTTCCTTCGCTTCTTCCTTCGCCTTCTTCTCTAGCTCTGATTTCTTATCTAGCCAAGCATCCAAGAAGTTCTTCTTCTGCACCGGAGCAGGCGCTGCCGCTGGAACCCCAGTCGGAGCCGCCCCACCAGCCGCCGGTTTCGGCGCCGCTGGTTTAACCGCTACCGCAAGACGCGCATCAATCTCAGCCTCCACCTCTGCACGTGGACGACCATACTTAGAGAGCGCGTAGGCTTTCATGCGCACCATCAACTCATCATTATCCTCGCCCATCGGAGGCAAAGATTTAAGCGTAAATGGCGCCGTCGGCATATCAAACATCATCACCGTTGCAATCCAACTAAAGTTCGGCTGCTTATGGAGATCCTCCGCCGTAAACACCGGCGAAAAGGCCTTCTCCATCAACTCCGCATCTGTCACGCCAATACGGCCAGACATAATCGTACCGACGTTACCAAGAAGCGCCTCGCGAATCTTATCCGTAAGCTGCGTCATAAACTGGTTCGCCAAAATGAGATTCAAGCGGTATTTGCGAGCCTCAGATAGAATCGATTCAAAGCTCTCTGTTGCGAAGTTCTGAAACTCATCTACGAAGAGACAGAAGTCGCGACGCTCGTCCTCTGGGATATCCTGACGGCTCATCGCAGCAGCCTGGAACTTCATCACGAAAATCATACCGAGAAGCTTTGCGTTCAATTCACCGGTCTTACCCTTCGAGAGGTTAACAAGCAAAATCTTGCCTTCGTCCATAATCTGACGAATATTAAAGCCCGACTGCGTCTGACCGAGGATATTGCGCATCATCTTGTTTGAAAGGAATGGACCCCACTTAGAAACGAACCAGCTCGTCACCTCACCCGCATCGCTCGACTTCTGCGAGGCTGGGAACTCTTTCGTCCAGTAATCATAAACTGTCTTATCTTTAACAAAGCGCAGCTTACTCTTCACAAACTCCGGGTCAATGAAACAGCGTGGAATATCAATAAATGTACCGCCCGCCGGGTCGCTCATAAGAAGGAGCGCTGCATTACGGAACATATGCTGTGCGCGTGGGCCAAAGATACCCTGATTGCCTGGGTCATACAAGGAGGTAAGCATGTTAATACCCTCCTGCACGATAAAGTCCTTCTGGTCCTCCGAGTTGAACTCGAACATGTTCATACCGACCGGATTATCCATATTGCCCGGCTCAAACAAAATCACATCGTCCATGCGCTCTTGCGGCACACGACTCAGGAGCCACTCTACTGCATCACCGTGCGGATCAATAAAGGCGAAGCCACGACCATCGCACATATCCTGATAAGCAATGTTTTCAAGCAACACGGATTTACCAGAACCCGTAGCACCAATCGCGTAAGTATGGCGGCGGCGGTCCTTGTCGCGCAAGCGAATCACCTTCTTTTCGCCGCGGAACTCATTTACGCCCAAGATAATACCATCTTCGGCAAGCTTTGCCGGACCATCTACCTGCTTCACCGCCTGGCGCTCGACCTGACTGGTCGGAATTGCGTTCTGGCTCGGCAAATGGAAAATACTCGCGAGCTCCACGCTATTCAGAATCATGCGCGATTGCTCTTGTGGGAACCAACGCAGGACATAGTTACGCGCCAACTCCTCTGGGTTGTTTAGCATGTTGTACTTGAAGCCGTTATACTGCGGCAAATCGAACTGCGAGAACACCGAAACTACGCTGCTAAGAAGCGCCTCTGAGCGCGCCTTCGTCTGCGAGCTTGCCACGATACGAATCAAGGTCTCAAAGCCAGGATGCTTCGTCTTCTCCTCAATACGCTGAATCTCTTCCTGTTGCAAATTCGTCAGCTGCTTGTCTTCCGCCTTATACTTCTCGTGTTCCTCAGGTGGTTTCCAGAGTGCCTCAGCGATATCGCCGACGAGATTGCTCACCCCGTTCACAATCTTATTAAGACCATTCGCCGCCTTGCGCGACTTCTTGCCATCCTTTATATTTTGTACTCGCTCGGTCGACTTTTTTGTCCAACTGCCATCAGTCGGACGGAACATAACCTGAATCGCAATGCCATCACCCTTCTTCGTCGTCGACATCGCGTTGATGATACCAAGGCTCGCATCGCGCTTCGTATCTTCATAGCTTGCAATCGGATACCAGAAATCTTCCTTCAACTCTAACTCACCGCCCGCGACGCCTTCAGTCTTGCCATGTTCATTAAAGAAGTTCGGGTCGGCCACTTCCTCAAGACGCGCCGTCGGATAGGACGCCGTAATTGCCTGCTTAATCGTCTCAGTCAAAACCGCCGGCACCACTGCGTAATACTTGATAAAACCATCGTGCGCCACAATTTCAAAGCTCACGTGCTTCTGCCCGTAAAGCTTTGATTTGAACCCCTTCGTCACGGTCGACGAGATGATGCTATACATCACCTGCGCTTCAGAAAGCTGCTCACCAATCACGTCACGCTCATCACGACCACCCACCTGGACATCATCTGTTGATGGCGGCAAATGAATCAGCATCGGCACCATCTTGAGTGCACGCGCATAATTCTTCTTGTCACGCTGAACGCCAGCAAAAATCTTCCACGCAACCACCCCGATTACGATAAGAACAACGACTACTGCGCAAATTGCGATTAACTGATCCAATGTCATGCCACCGTATTCCCGTTTAGACCATCACCTCGATTCCGGCCAAAAGCCTTCCTCATGAGGTCCCACCGCAAGATGTCGCAATCGGCACTCAGCTGATGTGGATCCTTGCTATCCTCTTTAATTATCGCGCTAACTTTATTGACATATTCCTTCGGTAGCGACTCAGCATCACGCTGAATCTCAATCGCCTTAAGCTCAGTAATCGAAGCACGCTCCGGTTCTTGTTCCAGCTCATCTGCTACTGGCACCGCAGTCGGCACCACGTCTACGGCCTGCTCTGGCGCAGCCTCCGCTGCAACAGATTCAGCCTCGGCGTTCATCTCTACTGGCTGCTCGCCTTCCGGCTTTAAATCTTCTCGACTATTCAGGTATTCCTCAAAGTTGTCAACTTCGCCACTTGGCGCGGTTTCCGGAGGCGTCAAAATAGGACGATTCTCACCAGAAACAGCGCTGGCACCTCCGTTATTATCCATAAGCATTATTATATCACATTACGTGAGGTCAAGAAACACAAAAGTATTTCCAAAACACCAACTAATATAACTTCCCAAATCGTAATCCCGCTCAACGATCCCGCGAGCAGCAATGCAACAGGGGCGATCGCAATCACCATCCCGTAGCGGATACTCTTCTTCTGAATATTCCCGGTCGCTTTCGCGCGATTCAACTTTCCCCTGAGCAAGAAAAATAGCTTGCAGCCTAAAACCGCAAGCCCTAGAAAGAACAGATAGGATATTGTAAAAAATACTAAAACACCTACGGGACCTACCTTGCTCGGAGATGTTAAAAACATCATCATCAGGAGAACGATAAATGCGAACACACTCACGACCAGTAATAACTTATCCATAAGCGCATTATATCACATTCAAATCTAATACGAGTTAGACTCGTTCCCTCCCGACAAGACGTTCTTAAAAGCTAGAGACCGAGGGGATTATCCGGCAAATATATACATTACTTAAAGCCGCAATCTTAGTCTCGGTCAATAGCTTGATTGACCGCCTCTCGTATAGAGAGGCATTGTCCTTGTAAAGATCTTTTGCTGTACTCTGTTTTTGGGTATCAATGTGCTAGTACTGCTTTTGTTCTCTACGCGCTCTACGCTCCTTAACTCTCGTTAAGTTTTGGCGGAGCTTAGCTTATTCCTAATTGTAATTTATGGCTAGAAATAAGCTATTACTACGCCAAATTACACCTGAACCATTCTATTATTTTTGTTTTGCTTGGTTTTTGTATTGAATCAAGCTAAGTCCACTATAGCAAAACATAAGCAAAAAGTCAATAATATTTGTGCTCAAAAATTGGTGTATTTTTTACAACGATATATGCTCTGTCAGAGGTAGATGCTTTAAAAACTATATTGTAATATTTACAACATAGTATTACATCTACTGCCCTATTTCCAAACAAATCGGCTGGACTGCCAATAATTCTCGTACTCCGCGATCATTTTTGCATTGTTCAGGGCCCACAAAATGCGGCTTTGTTGTTTTTATTATTTGCTCATTTTTTGGCCGCAAAAATCGTCGATTTTTTAACAACATTTTTCCCACAGAGCAGCATAAAAAAGTGTAAAAATTACAACACATTTTTTATTGACATGAGCGTTTTGGCGCTTTATTATAGAGGTAGCTTTTGAGTAAAATTCTTGCGCAAAAGCCAAAAACAAAAATCGATTCCAAAATAACTCCACACTCCACTGAAGAAGAATCGGTTTTACTCGCAGTTGCCGATTCTTTTTCTATATCTGCGAATTTTTCAGGAATGTGGAGTTCGTACACAACAAAAAAAAGCACCTCGATTCCCTCTCCGAGGTGCTTTTTTAATTCTCAATCAATGGTGGAGCTGCCGGATACTGCCTCCGGGTCCGAAAAATCTCCATGCATGCATTCTACGAGCATAGTCTATTCTTTTGGTCTCGGCTTACCACTAGGGCTGGAATAAACAAAACCCTAATGCGCCATGGCAAAATTTTCGTGCTAACCCCTGCCAAGAGGCTAACCTTCATACCAAGATTTATGATACCGGTATTACGCTATGGTATCTCGAGTAACCCGACAAGATCTAAATAGTTAAGATCTTAGGCGTAAACTGGCATGTAAGCCACATGTTTACTAGCAGTTTTGTCTGCATTTACTAGAGTACTTACGGTACAAATCGACTCGCCTGCACACTGTCAATAATCCGTCTAAGCTTTGTCAGCCCCAGACCTAACAGAGATTTTATCATACTTAAGCTTCACTTTCAAGATAAGCGCCCCTATACTCGCGCCATGAAAACACCAAAAACATATTCAGCAATACCAAATGGCTTCAATGCCGAACTCGTCACCATCGAGGGCGACATCACTAAAGGTCTCAGCTACTTCAATATCGTCGGCATGCCAGATAAAACCGTCGAGGAAAGTCGCGAACGCATCCGTGCCGCCATCCGTAATTCCGGGATGGCCTTTCCGACCGACAAAGTCACAATTAATCTTGCGCCCGCCGAACTCCAGAAGCGTGGCAGCTATCTCGATCTGCCAATCGCCGTCAACATATTAGCCCTCACGGGACAGCTAAACGCGTCCGACCTGCAGGATTCCATCTTCGTTGGCGAACTGGCCTTAGACGGCAAAATACGGCCTCTACGCGGCATCATAAATGTCGCCGAGTTGGCCACCAAACGTCACTTCAAACGTATCTATTTGCCGGCTCAAAACGCCACGCAGGCCCAGTTAGTCGCTACAAAAAATTTGCGCATCTTCCCTGTTACGAGCCTCAAAGAGCTCTGGCTTATGCTTAAAGAAATTGCTCAGCCTCAACCCATCAAAACTGTTGTAAAAAATACACAAACAGATTCCGCTAATGTCTATTTGGATCAAATAATTGGCCAGGAAGTTGCTAAGCGTGCGCTCGTTATTGCCGTCGCCGGGCACCACAATCTCTTACTCTCCGGCCCGCCCGGTGCCGGCAAAAGTCTTCTCGCGAGCGTCGCGCCAAATCTCCTCCCGCCACTCAATAAACAAGAGTCCATTGAAGCTACCAAGCTCCACTCCCTCGTCGCCGATCTCACCGACATCATTCACGACCGCCCCTTCCGCGCCCCTCACCATAGCGCCAGCGCCACCGCCATTATCGGCAATGGCCTGCCCGGCGAAATCTCACTCGCTCACACCGGCGTCCTCTACCTCGACGAAATCCCGGAGTTCCGCCGCGACCTCCTCGAATCGCTCCGTCAACCATTGGAGAACAAACGCATTACCATCACGCGCGCCAAGGGTCGCCAAAGCTACCCCGCCGATTTCATGCTTATCGCCACTATGAATCCCTGCCCCTGCGGCTACTACGGCTCCAAAGACCACGCCTGCAAGTGCACCATCACGCAAATTCACAACTATCAGCATAAGCTCTCTGGCCCGCTCCTAGACCGCATCGATATGACCGTCAAAGTCGACAAGGTCGCCAACTCTGTTTTAGTAAAAAATACAACATTTAGCACTCAGGAACATGCTAGTGCTAAACAACAGATCGAGCGGGCTTTGAGTACACAATTTAAGCGCCAGCACAAATACAACGCCAATCTCAGCTCCTACGAAATTTCCCAGCAATGCCAGCTCACACCCGCCGCAAGATCCCGCCTTGAGGCCATCTCAAAGAAACACTCGCTCTCTGCCCGTTCCTACTTCAAGCTCATCAAGGTCGCTCAAACCATTGCTGACCTCGCCGAATCCACCCAAATCCTCCCTAAACACGTCTCCGAAGCCGCCCAATTCCGCGACGAAATCTAACCCGAAATAACCTCTTGCATTTAATAGCCCCTTTTGCTATAATCTACCCCATAACAAGTCTAATTTTTTGAGGAGCAAAACTATCAGTAATCCTACATCTCGTACTCGCATCAACGGAGATATCCGTTACCCCGAGGTACGCGTTATAAGTGCTGATGGAGCGCAGTTAGGCATTATGTCTAGCCGCGATGCGCAGCTCAAGGCTCGCGACGCAGGTTTGGATTTAGTGGAGATTTCCCCTAACGCCAATCCACCAGTTGTTAAAATCATCGATTGGGGCAAATATCAGTACCAAAAGATGAAGGAACAATCTCGTGCGAAGAAGAACGCCAAGAGCAGCGAACTCAAACAGATTAGGCTCGGTTTGAAAATTGGGGAGAATGACCTCAATATTAAAGTCCGCAAGACCCTCGAATTACTCGAGGACGGCGATCGCGTCAAGATCATGATCGTTTTCCGTGGCCGCGAAATGGCCCACAAGGAAATCGGCAATGAATTGATGAATCGCATCATCGAAAAGCTCGGCCAAGACGTCGTCGTCGATGGCAAAGCTCAGATGACCGGCCGCAACCTTAGCTTCATGGTTCGCCATAAGTAGTTGCGTCAGCGCCCACCGGTTCCCTACACCCCAAAGCGCTCTGTATATTAACTAAAGTAGGAAAGGTATAACATGCCAAAACTCAAAACCCATAAGGGTACTGCAAAGCGTGTCCGCATCACCAAGACTGGTAAGATTATGCGTGAACGTGCTTTCGGCAACCATATCTTGGCTAAAAAGTCCAAGGCGCGCAAGCGCAACATGAAGACCCCTGGCACCGTCAAGGGCAAAATTGCTAAAAACGTTAAAACTGCATTGGGAGCTTAATCATGAGAGTTAAACGTGGAGTTGCTGCTCGCGCAAAGCACAAAAAGATTCTCGCTGCTGCCAAGGGTATGCAGCATTACCGCACCCGTAGCTTCCGCCTCGCGAAGCAAGGTGTTATCAAATCATTGCGCTATTCCTACCGCGATCGCCGCAATCGCAAACGCGATTTGCGCGCCCTCTGGATCACTCGCATCAACAACGCTGCCCGCGAAAACGGCGTCAGCTACAGCAAGTTGATCAACGGTATGAAGAACAAAGGCATTGAGCTTGACCGCAAAGTTCTCGCCGAACTCGCCGTCAGCGATCCAAAAGCCTTCACCGCTATCTGCGAAAGCGTTAAATAATCGCTAGACAAAATATCTCCTCTATTCAGGGGAGATATTTTTTATTGCTATAATAATAATATGAGAGATTTCGAAAAAATCAGCTTCGAGCAATTCAAAAAAGACGTCGCCGACGATCGCGACCTCTACGATAGCGTCACTATTCCGCAGCGCAGTTCAAGCGCAACCGCCGGTTACGACCTACCACTGCTGGCCGATCTCGAACTCCAACCGGGCGAAACTATCAAGCTCCCCACCGGCCTTAAGGCTCGCTTTCAGCCAGACGAAATGTTACTCCTGATTGTCCGCAGCAAAACCGGCTTCAAATATAATATCCGCCTCTGCAATCAAGTCGGTGTAATTGATTCCGACTATTACAATAACCCCGACAATGAAGGCCATCTCTTTATCAAAATCCAAAACGAAGACACCGTCGCTCACAGTTTCAAGCGCGGCGACGCCCTTGTCCAAGGAATATTCACAAAATACCTTGCCACCGATAGTGACAATAATCTACAAAAGAAACGCCGCAGCGAATATTAAAGGAGCAAAAATGGACGATCAAATCAAACTTTCTATCGACGGCCGCCGCGCCGCTTTCGCTAATAGCTATGAATTAACCCCAGAGGCAGAAGCTAAAATTACTGACCTCTTTAAGGAAATTGAGGCTCTCGGCAAAAGTTGCAAGGATTCTGCCGATTTTGAAGCCCAGCTTGCCGCCAGCCCTCTCAATCAGAAATATATCAACCTCTTCACCGAGCTCGCCCAGACTTGCAAATCTAAGCTCGCCCCTGTTTCCAACGTAGATATCGAACCCCGGCCAACTAAGGGTGATGTCGCCGCCGACCTCTTAAAAAACGACCTCGAGATGGCCGCTGATGGCACCGTCCAGCATTTCCGCGGTCGCGCCTACCGCGCCGCTCACGACAAAGCTCGCGATATTCCTGTCGTCGGCGACGCCATCGACCTCAAAAACAAAATTGACTTCTTTAGCCGCTTCAAAAAATAACGTATAATAGAGGCATGTTACAGGTCAAAAATCTATCATTTTCCGTCGGACCTGCCCGAAAACGTTCAACTATTTTAAACAATCTGAGTCTAAATATTAAGCCAGGCGAATTTGTCGTCATCACCGGTCCAAACGGGAGCGGCAAATCCACCCTCGCCAAGCTTATTATGGGGCTTGAGAAGGCAACCGACGGCCAAATCATATTCAATCATCAAAATATAACAGATATGGGCATCACGGAGCGCGCCCGACTCGGAATTGCTTTCGCCTTCCAGCAGCCGCCGCACTTCAAAGGCTTAACCGTCAGGGATCTCTTGCAGATTTCTGCTACCGGCCACGAGACTTTCCTCGAGGATACGGAGACGGATTACAAAAAGCTCATCGAAACCGTCGGCCTCGACGAGAGTTATCTTGAGCGCGAGATTAATAATACCCTCTCTGGCGGCGAACTCAAGCGTGTCGAAATCGCCTCTGCCCTTGCCCGCCAGGCGCAACTCACGATATTCGACGAACCAGAAGCCGGTATTGATATCTGGAGCTTCGAAAAGCTCGTCCAAATCTTCAAGAAGTTTCGCGACAAGGCCCCAGAACGCGCTCTAATCGTCATCTCACATCAGCAACGCCTCATTCGCCAGGCTGACCGCATCGTCGTTCTTAGAGACGGCCAGATTGCCCTACAAGGCCATCCGGATAAGGTCCTTCCGAAACTGCAGGAGGAAAACGCATGAAAACTCTCGACCAAATCGAAAAAGAACTCATGAACACCGTCGCCGGAATCTCTGATCCACCGGCTGGCGCCTATAATTTCCGCGTCAACGGCAAGTCTATCGGCCGCCAAAGCTCCAAAAACATCAACGTCGAGCCTCAAGAAAACGGCCTCATCATTACCGTAAAAGCAAACACTCAGGACGAAGTCGTCCACATCCCTGTCGTTATCTCCAAAACCGGTCACAAAGAGGTCGTCATCAACGATTTCTTTATCGGCGACAATGCCGACGTTACGATTGTTGCCGGCTGCGGCATCTATAACTGCGGCCCGAGCGACGCAATTCATGACGGCGTTCACACCTTCCATATCGGTAAAAACGCTAAAGTTCGCTATATCGAAAAACACTACGGCGCCGGCCCCGGTGCGGGCAAAATTCTTAATCCTACCTCTAAGTTTTATCTCGAAAAAGGCTCCTATGCCGAGGTCGAGCTCGAACAGATTCGTGGCGTCGATTCAACCAACCGCATCACCGAAGCCGAACTCAAGGATAACGCCAAGATTCTCATCCGCGAAAAGATGCTCACCCAGGGCAAGCAGTACGCCAAAAGTCACATCGAAACCATCCTCGAAGGCAAAAACTCTGTCGCCGACATCGTTTCTCGCTCCGTCGCCACCGACGAATCGCGCCAGGAATTCACCCTTCATATCGAAGGCGACAACCTCTGCCGCGGTCACTCCGAATGTGACGCCATTCTCCAAGATCACGGCTCCGTTATTGCCACCCCTTCCCTCGACGCCAAGCATGTCGACGCTCAACTCATCCATGAGGCCGCTATCGGTAAAATCGCCGGCGACCAGCTCAATAAGCTCATGACGCTCGGCCTCACCTCAAGCCAAGCCGAATCGCAAATTATTAACGGCTTCTTAAGATAGTGTTAAAATAGAGCCATGAAAGAGGTGCGTTTTAAAATCCCAAAGCTCGCGATTGCGTGCATACTAGTTCTCGCCATCACAATAATTTCGGTTATCATTATCAAAAACATACCGACCGAATTCCCCGTTTCTATCCTTGAACGCCTCACCCTCGATGAACGCAGCGAAAAAGTCGTTAGTTATCTCGAAGAAATCGACAAAAAAGGCGAAAATGTCGACGAAACGCCGCTTGATTGCTACATCGCTTACGCACTCGAATACTCCTACAACGAAAACGACAAGGCCTCTCTTACTACGGCCGAAATCAAAAATTTCCTCGAGTCAGTATTTGATAAGCAGTTTAACTCTGACGACCTCAACAATGTTGGCATTTCCCCACTTCTCCTCGACAAAAACGTCCATCACGACCCGGTTGCTCAGGTTTACACTTTGAACCCGAACACCAACAAGCGCATTATTGCGGATATTCCCGTCACCAAGTACATCGCCACAAATACTTATACGAACAAAGATAAATCCGTATACACTATTGTATACGATAAATACACCACAAAATCCCCTTACGACGTCCTCCCGCACCTCAATGGCGGCACCGGCGTCAAAGATTATCTCGATGGCAAAGGCAAAATCAAGAGCATCAAAGATGCTATCGACGAAGAAAGCGCCAAGGCCATCACTGCCCCCGAAAAACAGACTACGGTCGAATTCGTTCTAAAAGACCAAAAACTCCTCATAAAATCCATAAAATAACCTCAAAAATTATCAGATTAGACTATGAGCAAAGCAATCGACAATCCCAAAATCCAAACTCTCATATTTTTCGTGACCATCCTAGTCCTCAGCCTCATTCTCTGGCCACTGCTCGATTTTCTCTCAAGCCTCATCTTCACGCATTCTAGCTTTGCCTACTCCGTTAAGGACCACCTTCTCGAGCCGATTCTCTTCTCGGCTCTCATGACGCTCGTCTTCTTCATCATCCCTACCGTAAGAAAAGCTCGCGCCGCTAAAAAGACCAAAACCAACAAAAAGTTCTAACAAGCAATCAAAAAATCCGCCTTTTCGGCGGATTCTCTGATATCTACTAGGCGCTCGCTCTAGTAAGCCGGGTTCTGTAACTACGCCGGAGCGCAGCCTGTAGTCATCTATCTAGCTTCGCGATTGCTCACGAAGTCGAGCGGTGAGCGACCATCCTCGGATCAAGGTATCTAGGTCTCCTTGCAGCCGATAGAGTTTACCTCGCCTCACTGTCACCAGCAAGACCTGTGGGCTCTTACCCCACTCTTTTCACCCTTACCCCAAGGGGCGGTTTGGTTTCTGTGGCACTTTTCCTACGCTTACGCGCGGTTGCTGTTAGCAACTATCGTATCCTGTGCTGCCCGGACTTTCCTCTCGCCATTTTTCAGGCCAGCGACTACATTGAACGAGCTAACGTATATTTTAACATATATCTCGAGAAAAGACCAGGCGCGTTGCGTACTAGCTAGTACTCACCCCGCATGATGTTTTCATCAATCACACGATTTACTTCATCGTCCGCTTCTTTATTTTGCGAGCGCGGCACATGCGTAAACGAATACGAATCCAACTTCGTTAAAAGCTGCAAAACATCGTTGTAGACCTGCATCAAATCTTTATTTTTAACCTTATAAACGCCATTCATCTGGTTCACCATCATCAGGCTATCGCTCACAAAGCTAACACGACGGAGGCCAAGCTCCAATGCCTGCTCAATGCCCTCTTTAAGACCATAATACTCAGCGAGCCGCGAATTAGACATGCCAAGGAACTCGCCGCCACGCTTGATCTCGCGCCCATCCGCGCCAACAATATAATACCCGATACCGCTCGGACCCGGATTGCCACGGCTGCCGCCATCGGTGTAAATCGTCGCCATCTCACTCGCCGGCAAGACCTGCTCGCCACCCACCTGGAGCAACTTCGGCTTCACCTCAACGCCCTTCGTCGAAGTAATCTGCAATACCATCATCGTCGCCTCGTCGAGCGGCAAATTCGTCGTCTCTGTTAGTGGCGTCCACTTATACGACGAATAACGCTCAGAGGTGATCTTCACCTCTTCGCCATCGCCCAATTTCACCTCATATACGATATAAAGGCTACCGAGCTGCGACGATCCGACTAGATTCGTAAACGTCACCACATCCATCAGCTGCATACTCGCCGTCATCACGCCGGTATGCTCATAAAGCACCCGCGCCATCGCTTCCTCGGGCTGCTCACCAAAGATAATCTTCCCCGTTGGGAGCTCAAAATCTATCTCTGCGCCATCGAGTCTACCGCCCGCGCGCTTAAGCATCAAAATATCACCGTCTTTTTTACAGATTGCCGTCACCCGAATCCGCTGTTTCATTACTTCTATTTTACCATAATCATAATCCGAACAAAAAATCAGGACATGCGCCTGTTTTTTGTTCCATACTGGTTTCTTTCCAGACTTTCTTTCCAAAGAAAGTCTGAGCTTAGTGCCCTGATCGCAAGTTTTCCCGTGTTAGTTACACGGTGGGTAGATTCTTATGCAATTAAACCACGGTTCAACTACCACGAATCCCCTAGAAAATGATTATTCAGGAAAATAATCGGACCAGGGCTACTTTTATTATAGCACCATTAATGAATGCCGATAATCCAGTAAAACGCGTTCAGAATCGCTATCCTACCGTTAATGATATAAGAGGTAAAGACCGTACCGCCAATCAAAATCAACGCGTAAATAATAATCGTGCCATAAGCCTCCATACGATTCATAAATTCCCTCACCCCATCTGGCGCCAAGGCGTATAACACGCGACTGCCATCAAGTGGTGGGATTGGAATGATGTTAAACAGACAAAAGCCCATATTGAGTAGCATCCCGGCCATACAAATCGTACCGCCAAAGCCAGCCGTATAGAACGACCCCGTAAAATGCCCAAACAAGAAGAAAATAAAGGCCAAAATCAGGTTTGTAAGCGGCCCCGCGACCGCAACAAGCGCAAATCCCCATACTCCACCCTTAAGATTGCGTGTATTAATCGGTACCGGTTTTGCCCCGCCGAAGATTGGCGCACCAATCGCCGCAAGCATCACCGGTAAAAGAATCGACATGAATGGATCAATGTGTTTAATCGGGTTCAAAGTCAGGCGCCCACTAAGCTTTGCCGTCTGGTCGCCGAGCCAATATGCTGTCAAGCCATGCGCCAGCTCATGCAAGATAATCGAGCCAACCGACAAAACTAAAACTACTGCAATATACCCAAAATCCATATATTTAGTTTAGCATAAAAAATACACCCTGTTTTTCAGGGTGTATCTCTTACTTTAGAAGTCCCTTTTTCTTCAACGTTCTGAGGGCGGAAGTGGAAACGTTAAGTTTAACCTTCTGGCCATCAATCACGAAAGTGCGCTTCTGGACGTTTGGCTTGAACACCTTGCGAGTCTTATGCTGAGAAAAGCTCACATTGTGGCCATACATCTTGCCTTTACCGGTAATTTCACAAATTGCCATATCTTTACTCTTTACTATTAATTAAAAACTGTTATCTATTATACCCCATATAACAGCTTTTTTCAAGGGTTTAGTCCATCTTCCAGATTTCGAGCGTTGCTGGCAAAGCGCCATTCTTGATTTTCGCCTTCTTATCGGTCTTAACCGTACCCTTCACCTCTGCAAAATCCATGTTACCCATCGGGATTACGACCTTTGGCTCAATCACTGGCACAAACTTTGCGTTATTTGTACCGAGAATATCAATTGGACCAAGCTCATCAAGGTCCTCAATCTTTGCCGTAGCACCGACGAGACCAATCTTTACGCCTTCGACAACGACACGATACATAATACCGCCTTCGGTGAGTGGCTTTGCAGAAATAGCAACATCGCCAATTTCAAATTCGCCTGCCCCACCAATCGTACCGACCTTCAAATCGGCATTGATCGTGGACTGCGCAATGTTAATCGCGACGTTTTTATCCTTGTCGTGAATCAAAATTTCTTCTGAGTTCTTTAATTCAATTTCAAACATATACCTCCTTACAAAATTCTTTCTGGATCATATTTCTCGCTGATCTGGAGCGCGAAGACGTCACCGAGGAACTTATCGCGGACGCTCTTGCGATAAATATAATCATCCCGACTCATAATAGCATAATTGAGCGGTTTGCCCTGGCGTTTTTCAACAACCTCGGCCCACTTCGTGAGCTTATGCGTGCGATCGTCGCCAATAATCAACAAATCCAAACCATCCTGACCTGGGATACGGTTCGTCACAATCAAGCCGGAGATGAGATTTGCCACTGGGCGTACGTATTCTTCCCAAACCGAAGCAGTCTGCTTGGCACTCGTACGACCTTCTGCTGCAGCTGCTGCGGAAGATGAAGAACGTGCAAAGATTTCGGTCATTGGGCGAGCAAAAGGATGCTTCATGTTAGCCGAATAGTACACTTTATTTTCATAGTTCTCGGTCTTTACGAGACCAAGCGAAGACAAATTATTTAATTCACGGCGCACCGAGTTAATTTGTTCTTCAATCACGCGCGTAATCTCGCGCACATAATAAGATTTTTCTGGGTTATCAAAGAATAATGCAAGCAGCTTTGCACGTGTCTTCGAGCCGAATAATTTATCTAGTGGCATAACATCCCCTTTATTCATACTTAATATAATTTTATCACAGATTGGATAAAATATATTCACGCGCTTCGCTAAGCGGCAACCAAACAATATTTTTGTTACGCTTGAACCACGTTAACTGACGCTTTGCGAGATGCCAGTCGTCCAAAATGAACAATTCAATCGCTTCTTCGCGAGTAATTTTACCATCAATCATATCTCGAATAATCGGATAAATATTTGACTTCATTGCCTGACTATTCTCGTCATACTCGGCCGCAACTTTTTTGTACTCTTCCACGATTGGTTGATTAAAGAATTGTTCTGCACGCAGCCTCAGGCGCTCGCGGATTTGTTCGCGCGTCCAATCAATGCCAACCACCAAGAAACGATCACTCATATGTTCGCGGTCCGCATAACTATTTTTTGCATTTTCTGAAAACGAATAATTAAATATCAAGGCATCCACATACAACCCCGTACCCCCGGCAATTATCGGCAAATGCCCCCTCTGAATAATTTCAGAAATTTTTTGTTCAGCGTACTCTTTAAAATCGGCAACCGTAAAGTGTTCGCCCGGTCCGACTAAGTCTATGCCCCAATGTGGCACACCCTTCATTTCCTCCGCGGTCGGTTTTGCCGTGCCAATGTCCATGCCCTTATAAATGGCACGCGAGTCTGCCGAAATAATTTCGCAGCCGTCAAAAATCCCACGGTTTACGAGCTCCAGGGCCAAATCTATTGATAGCCCGGTCTTTCCCGACCCCGTGGGGCCAATAATGACCGGTATTCTATGCCCAAAATCAGGCCACCGGTCATCATTAGTATTATTTTTGACGCTCACGGTAAGCGTAAGTCTCCGTATCAATCGAAACGACATCACCGTTCTTGATGAATGCTGGCACCTTTACGACAACACCGGTCTCAAGCTTTGCGTCCTTCACAATCGAAGTCGACGTATCGCCCTTCACGGCATTCTCGGTGTATTCAACCGTCAACCAAACGTTCTTTGGAAGGTTGAGGTTAATTGGCATCTCATTATAGAACTGAATTTCTGCTTCAGAACCCTCTTTGAGGAAGTCCTTCGCATCGCCAACCATGTCAGCGGCGAGCTCATACTGCTCAAAGGTAGTAGGATCCATGAAATAGAACTTCTCGCCATCGTTATAGAGGTACTGAACAGTCTGGTTCGTCACCTCTGCTGGCTCGATTTTTTCCTGACCCTTGAAGGTCTTTGGAAGCAAAGCACCAGTCATCAGGTTCTTTACCTTTACGTTCACGATGCTACCACCGCGACCCATCACCTTCTGGGAGTACTCAACTACTTTGTATGGCTGACCATCCAAAGTGATGAGGGTATTTTTCTTTAAATCAGTTGGTCCGTACATATTCGAACCTCACTATGCGTTTGCGACAAATGGCATTAATGCTAGATGGCGTGCGCGCTTAACTGCGACAGCGAGTTGGCGCTGCTGCTTTGCCGAGAGACCAGTCTTGCTGATTGGCTCAATGCGGCCGTATGCATCGACGTAGCGCTGCAAAGTCTTTACATCGCGGTAGTCGAAATACATATCTGGATCATTCTTGTATCTCTTCATTTTTACCTTTCTTAGAATGGAATTTCACTTAGATCAATTGGCTCATCAGTGATATCATCTGGGGCGACGTCGCTCGAAGCAGCCTTGCTGCTACCGCCGGCGTTACCGCCATCATTCGCACCACCGATGAAGTTGAAATCCTCAACGACGATTTCAACGCGGGAGCGCTTCTGGCCTTCCTTGTCTTCCCAGCTACGCTGTTCGAGACGACCGGAAACCAAGATACCGCTACCCTTTTTAGCATACTGCGCGATAATTTCACCAGACTTGCCCCAAGCAGAACAGTCAAAGAACGAAACGTTCTCTTTTTGTTCGCCAGAACCATCACGATAATTGCGATTTACCGCCACCGAGAAGCCGCAAACCTGCGTACCACTTGGTGTCGAGCGTAATTCTGGATCACGCGTAATATTGCCCACAATTATAACTTTGCTAAAACCTCGCGCCATTGTATTATTCCTCCTCTTTTTCTTCTTGCGCTTTGCGCTCTTGGCGTTTTGCCATGAGCTTCTCACGACGTGGATCCTTTGCGACTAGCAAGTAGCGGATAGCTTCGTCCGTGATGTTGAGCACGGAAGAAATCTTCGCTGGTGCAGCGGCAGGAAGTTCCAATTCGTAATAGTAGTAAACCGCGAAATCCTGACCCTTAATCGAGTAGGCGAGGCGCTTCTTACCTTCGTTGGCTTCCTTGGTAATTTTGCCACCGTTGCCTTCGATCAAAGCCTTGATCTTGTCGGTTGCCGGCTCAAGATTCATCTCCAAATCTGGGTGAATGAGCACGGTTAATTCGTATTCTCGCATGAACACTCCTTTGGTTAAAGCAGAAGCATGTTATTCTCTCTGTTAGAGTCATCTTCTGCTGAGCTAATATTGCGATTATTTTATCACAAATTAACAGATTACGCAACAGATTAATTAATAATAAACCGGTCCGTCGTCCGGAAACGGATCGTCGGCGCCAAAATCGTCGCCATCATCGAAATCATTAAAGCCGTCGCCATCATCATCGCGCGCGCCATACGGGTTATAGCCAAGGTCCTGTAAGAACCGCGATGGGAAGTTATAATTGCGTCCGCCAAACATGAAACGCGAGTTCGCGTAACTGAGGAATAGGTCCTGCATCGCACGCGTCATACCGACATAGGCAAGGCGTCGCTCTTCTTCAACATCCTCCGCCGATTCATCCATCGAGCGCACGTGTGGCAATAAACCTTCCTCGAGGCCGACAAGGAACACCACCGGAAACTCCAGACCTTTCGCAGCATGCAAGGTCATCAGCGTCACCGCGTCTTTCCCTGCCTCTTCGTCCGACGACGACATCAGCGCCGCGTCCGCCAAAAACTCGTCGAGCGTCTCGTAAGTCCCCGCCTCGCCAATGAGCGCGGTCACGTTTTCGTTGCGCTCCTCAGCTTTGAGTTTGTCGCCATCGTTCAAATACCCACGGTAATCAATCTTGCGCACCAATTCCTCGACAATCTCCGCCGGATTCACGCCATCAGCGTTCTTTTCGCGTAAATCGTTCAGAACCTTGGCGAATTTCTCGTAAGCCGCCGCCGTTTTTGGCGTCAAACCCGCCATATCGCCAGCGAGAATCTTCTGTACCGACTTTTCGCCAATCCCACGCGTTGGCACGTTAATGACACGCGTGAGCGAAACGATATCTCGCGGGTTCACGATTAAATGCAAATACGCCACAATGTCCTTAATTTCCTTGCGATCGTAGAAGCGTACCCCACCGACCAACTTATACGGCAACCGATAGTCCATGAAGGCTTTTTCAAATACTTGCGACTGCGCATTCGTCCGATAAAGCACCGCAAAATCAGACAGCGGGCGATTCATTTTGCGAATCGTCGACGCCACAAAACGCGCCTCATCCTGCTCGTCGCGCGCTTGATGAATCGTCACCGGATCTCCCTTCCCTGACTCCGTGAACAAAACCTTATCACTACGTTGGACATTCTTCGTAATTACCTTTTGAGCGGCATCCAAAATATTTTGCGTCGACCGATAGTTCTGCTCCAGCTTAATTACCTTCGCACCTGGGAAATCCCGCTCAAAGTTGAGAATATTCGTAAAGTCCGCACCGCGCCACGAATAGATCGACTGCCAGTCATCGCCGACGCAGCAGATATTGCGTTCATCATTCACCAGCAATTTGACAATCTGGTACTGAATATGGTTCGTATCCTGATACTCATCAATCAATATATGCTTAAAACGCTGGCTCCACTTCTCGCGAATATCCTTGCGTGTTAAAAATAGTTGCGCAACGTAAAGTAACAAATCATCAAAATCAACCGCATCCGCTTCCTTGCGCATCTCTTCGTAACGCTCGTAAATCGCCGCAATATCGCGTTGGTTCGGATAATAGGCATCCGCCATCATTTCATCTGGCGTTTTACCCTCATTTTTCGCCTTCGAGATTGCCGCTTCTGCCGCTTTTGGCTTCACGCGCTTATCGTTAATGTCGAGCGCCTTCATTGCTCTCTTAATGAGCGCGAGGCGGTCATCCGTATCATAAATCACGTAATTCTTGCTCAGGCCCACATTCTCGGCCTCAATGCGCAAAATTTTCACGCAAATCGAGTGGAAGGTTCCCATCCACGGCATAAAACTATACGAGTTCTCATGATCGAGCAAATGCGCCAAGCGCTCCCGCATCTCGCGCGCCGCCTTGTTCGTAAAAGTCAGCGCCAAAATCTGGCTCGGTAGCACACCGTTTGCAATCAAATTCGCGATGCGATGCGTCAAAGTCTTCGTCTTACCAGAACCCGCGCCCGCCAAAATTAGCACCGGCCCAGACAAAGTCTCGACCGCCTCTTTTTGCGCCGGATTTAGCCCTGCCAAAATTTTAGTCATACATCTATTTTACCATCAAAAAGAGGCTCCCCCAAAGCCTCTCTATGATTACAAATTCTGCAAGTATTCGGCGAGCTTTTCGAGCTCCACCTTCTCTTCCGAATCGCGCAAGCGGACCGAAACTTCACCCGCTTCTGCATCCTTCGGACCGACAATCAAAACGCAAGGAATCTTCATCTTGGTTGCCTCACGGATTTTCTTGCCGAGACTCTCATTGCGGTCGTCAACCGTATAGCGAATCGCGCGGTGTTCAAGCGGCTCGTTAAGTTCGGTCTTATCAAGAATCGCCTTAATCTTTTCAGCGTAATCCGCGACCGAATCGTTAATCGTAAGCACGCGTACCTGTTCTGGCGCCATCCAGAATGGGAACCAACCCGCCGTATGCTCGATGAGCACACTCATAAAGCGTTCAATCGAACCGACCAAAGCGCAGTGAATCATTACCGGCGTCTTCTTGCTGCCATCTTCGGCGGTATATTCGAGACCAAAGCGGGTCGGCGTTGCGTAATCGAGCTGCACCGTCGCCACCTGCCACTCGCGACCCAAGGCATCCGTTGCCATGAAGTCCATCTTCGGACCATACATTGCGGCTTCGCCAATACCAATGAAATATTCAATCTTGTGCTTATCGGCCATCGCCTGAATTGCACTCTGCGCCTTCTCCCACATCTCTGGCGTACCAGTATAACCATCACCGTCATCGCGGAAGCTAAGGCGGAGTTTGAGGTTCATATCAATACGCTTATAAAGATCCTGTGCCGCAGCAATCAATTCGCCAAAAATCTGGCCAATCTGATCTTCAGTACAGAACACGTGCGAATCATCCTGCGTAATCGAACGGACACGGCTAAGACCGCCGAGCTCGCCCTTACGCTCGTCGCGATAAACCATCGTCGTCTCGAGGTACTTAATCGGGAGTTCCTTGTATGAACGTGGCTGTGAAGCAAAAATCTGAGAATGATGCGGGCAGTTCACCGGCTTCAAGGCCAAGTGGTCACCAGATTCCTGGCTCACAAACTGAAGCATCTCTGGGAACTTCTCATAATGACCGGAAGTCTTGTATAGGTCCACGAGCGCAATATGCGGAATGCAAACCTTCTGGTAACCGGCCTTCAAGCGATAGCTCTGCGAGAAATCATTCAAAATATCGCGCAGAATCGTACCGCGTGGCGTAAACATCGGAAGACCAGATCCTACGAGATCTGAGAAACAGAACAAATCAAGCTCGCGACCGAGTTTGCGATGGTCACGCGCCTTTGCTTCCTCTTGCTTTGCGACATATTCGTCGAGTTCTTCCTGCGTCTCAAATGCGAGACCATAGATACGAGTGAGCATTTCGCGCTTCTCATCGCCGCGCCAGTATGCACCAGCAACCTTATCGAGCTTAAATGCACCAACCTTACCCGTGTCCTCTACGTGAGGACCCTTGCACAAATCTTCAAATTCGCCAAGCGTATAGAACGAAATCGTCTCATCTTCCGGCAAATCATTAATGAGCTCGGCCTTGAACTTCTGACCATTCTCTTCTGCCCACTTCAACGCCTCGGCACGTGATTTCTCGCTGTAAACCATCGGCAATTTCTGCGCAATAATTTTGCGCATCTCTTTTTCAATCTTCTTCAAATCCTCGTCGGAGACCTTCACACCACCGAAGTCGATATCGTAGTAAAAGCCATTATCAATTGCAGGGCCAACACCGAACTGGATTGTTGTTGTGTCAGCATAAATCCTCTTTACCGCTGCAGCCATAATGTGGCTAAGCGTATGACGTTGCTTCATAACTAGTGATTCTTCTGACATCGCTGCCCTTTCTATTGATTAATAATACCAATATATTATACCACTTTTTCAGGGGTGGGCAAAAAGAATTACTCAGCAATATAAGGGTCGGTCGGAAGACCAGTGCCAGAAACGTATTCAATGCTAGACTTTAGTGTCACCATTGGGCGAACCTGATACATATTATTCGCATTTCCGTCTATGGCACTTGTAATGTACATAAAGACGTTTGAGCCAGAAGCAGTGGAGTATGGTGTCATCGTCAAAGACGAGCTATCGCGCGTAATACAAAGGTAATAGCTGCAGTCGTGGCCGGCAAAATAGCTAGCACCGGCCATCGTTAGCTCGTCAGCCGTAATTAAACCAACCTTATGTTTAAGCTTTGCGTCATTATTAGATACCTGGAAAGCATCACGCGGATTATTGCAGTCCAAGCTTGGCTCTACATTATCCTGCGCATTCTTTACAACGTTACGACCGTAAGAAGCATAGTAACTATATCTCGTACTATTGGTCCCGAAGGAGAAAGCCGCGTCCGCATCTTTGCCCTTCAATGAGCCCGAATACAATTCGCGATCATTGCAATAGATTGCGTCTTCCAAATCATCTTCATAGTTGCGCGTCCCAGCTACATGCCCGTCAAGGTTTTTACTCTCGAACCACCCCTCAAGCGTCGTCTTCATCGCCGAATCATGCTCATTCGCAAACATCGCCGCCTTGGCTGCTTCGATATTTGCATAGCCGCCCGCACCGATATTCAGATAATAGATGTCAAATTTACTATAAAAATCGATAATATACCCGATCTTCGTGCTATCACAGCTAGTTGCGCCATCAGTGCAGAAATAGTGGTATTTTGCAGATGCAGCTTCGCGCGTATCTCCCCAGTTGCCCGAAATAGACTGACCAGCGCCCGTGCTTAGGGTATAAACGCCATTATTGTAGCTCACATCATTAGCAAAAGTATAAGTAGTCGACCCCCCATCCAAATACTTAGCGGTCAAACG
>JAEEGK010009304.1_pt1 | contig 22972 bp, 12 predicted proteins | sample 8958771 | NCBI WGS metagenome assembly JAEEGK01 (sample SAMN16246547, study PRJNA631951) | gut metagenome | biome: gut microbiome; feature: rumen; material: SC-attached | host: Bos | place: Iran: Karaj | collected 2018-10 | reverse complement strand
CTATAATCATGAGCGTCCAATGTATTGTTTAAAATACAAAACCCCACATCAGTATAAAACTGACATGGGGTATTGATGCTTTTTTGAACTGTCTACTTTTTGTTGACTAGTTCACGTGAGCGCTCTTTTCTTTATAAATTTAAATGCATGTATGTATAATGTGTGTATGTTAAAAAGAAAAGACGAACTTATCAGTGAAAGACTGATTCTTAAATCAATCAAAGAAGATAGCAAAAAAGAGCTCCTAGAAATAGTCAAAGATCCACTAGTAAAAAAGAGCTATATGCTACCTGATTTTGAGAGTGAAAAAGAGGAAGAAAACTTCTTCCAAAAATTAAGGAATCTTACACTTGATAAAAGTAAATTTGTCTATGGTATTTATTCGAAGAATAAAATCATTGGTTTTATCAATCAAGTTTGTCTAGAAAATGACGTCATCGAATTAGGCTATTTTATCGCCTCAAAAGAATGGAACAAAGGCTATGCAACTGAGGCCTTAAAAATGGCAATAAATGAACTATTTCGTATGGGCATAAAAACCGTGCAAGCTGGCCATTTTGAAAACAATCCTGCCAGTGGTAGGGTAATGCAAAAAGCAGGCATGCATAAGATTGAAAAAACAGAATTAATAGTGTATCGAAATGAAGAACATCACTGTGTCTTCTATGAAATCAGTCGATAAAAAGATTTGTTTACTAATTCGATATTTGGTAACTTTATTAGGGTATGAAACACGCTTTATTACAAATTAAGAAACATTGGCTATCAAATCTCATTACCTTCCTCGTCTCTCTAGTAATCGGAATGGGAATTTTCTTTTTGTATTATTTGACTAGAACTAGTCGCACTTTGACAGAAATTTGTAACGCTACTGCGATTGCAACCGCCGTTATATTATTATGCGGATTATTGGCCTGGATGGCGCATTTTGGCGTTTTTGACATATTTGCTTTCGGTTTTAAACAACTCGGAAGTATGTTTTTTGCGAAGAACCCAATTAGGGATGGAAACTTTGTTGATTATAAACAAGAGAAGGCCGAAAAAAGGTCTAACTCTTCCTATGGATTTGTCGCTGTTGTCGCAGCGGGACTCATCTTTGCTATCGCTTTAATCATATTGGATATTGTCTACTTTGTTTCGATGTAGACTGATTTTTTTAATATTTTTATTACTGGGGGCGGTTTGAAAAAAATCGCTTTACTTACTTTGTCATGCGTGTATAATTGTATGCATAACATTTTTTGTGTACGTACACACAACAAGGAGGTAAAGTATGAAAAAACTGGGCTTACTACTCTGTGCTACTAGTGCATTAATTCTAGCTGCCTGTAGCGCATCCGCTGCTCAAGTCGCAAATTTACCTGAACGTGACGCTCGCATTATTGTCGAAGTCGATAGAGACATCGACAGCTTAAGCGAAGCCGGCGCCAAAAAGACTCAATTAGCTGTTTATAACAACATTAAAGCAGCTGCAACAGCCAACATTAGAATGGTTGACCAATACACAGTCTTAAATAACGCTTTCGTTCTTGAAGTAAATTCTAACGACGTTGAAAGCATTAAAGCAGTTCCAGGTGTCAAAAGTGTGACGGTCGACGAACTTCACTGGGAACGAGTCATCAATAACGATGAATATGTGGTTCTCAATACAGATGAAGAAGAAATCGATCCAGATCATCTCTTTGGCAGTAACGACAACGTCTCTGCAGAAACAATGAAATTACCTGAAGATAGCAATCTAGGTGAAGGTACCTTAGTTGCCATCTTAGATAACGAATTCCATTTCAGAGGCAGAACAGGAAATCCCGAAGACAACAATAACGGTGAAGCATGGAATCACGAAGTATTCGGCGCTTTAGACAATGATGTCGCGGTGAGATACACTTACGACAGCATCGGTAGCGTGATTTCTTCAGCTGGCCTTAAAGCTGGCAAGAGAGCCAGTGGCAAAGTTGCTGGTGATGAAGGTTCTTTATATTTCAACAATAAAGTTCCGTTCTACTTCGACTACGGCGGTGATTCTAAAATCTACGGCAAACGTGGTGCATTAGATCCAGACGTCCACAGTGATATCTCTTTTCACGGTTCTCACGTTGCTTCTATCACAGCCGCTAACGCTCCAAAGTACAAAGGTATCGCTCCAAAAGCTCAATTAGCGTTAATGAAGGTCTTCACAGACTACAATGCTAAAGGCTTAGGTGAAAAACTTGGCTTAAGCAATAGAACAGGTGCTTATGATACATCCATCTTAGACGCCCTCGAAGATTGCATTAAGTTAAAAGTTGATGGTATCAACATGTCTTTAGGTAGTGACTTAGACGACTTCGATGCCGAATCAATTACATTAAAAACATTAACCAGACTCAATAACGAAGGTATCTTAACTTCCATTTCCGCTGGTAACGCTGGTAAATCCTCATATTCATCAACAGGTGCATATTCTAACTGGATGCCAGAATCAGTCGAAACAGGTATTTTAGGTAGTTACGCTAACAACGAAGCTAGTATGATTATTGCTTCTGGCCACCCAACCAAGATCTTCTATGAAAACGCCTTCAGAATGGACAATCAAAACATTGCTTTTGAAGACCAAATCGTTAATAGAACAGGTTTCGATGACGAATATGATAAAGAAATCCGCATTAAACAAATCTATCACGATCAACCATTAGAATGGGTTTATGTTCCAGGTTTTGGTACCGCAGCAGATTACAAGGGTTTAAATGTCGCCGGTAAGATTGCTGTTGTTAACCGTGGTAGTACATCATTCGCTAATAAATACGAAGTAGCGGTTGATAAAGAAGCTATCGCGTTAGTTATTATTAACAACGACCCAACCGCATCCAGCTTCAACTTCCGTTGTAGCTTTGGTGATGGCTTCAACCCAACAATGCCATGTGCCCTCGTTCTCTTTAAAGATAAACCATTCTTTGAATCTAAAGGTCATGGTTCATTCGACTTAATCTACAAACAAGTCAATGATAACCCAGCTAAGTTCACAGTCAGTGACTTCTCCACTGATGGTGCTGCTTATAGCTTAGACCTCAAACCAGACATTACTGCTCCAGGTGACATCATCAGAGGTGCCGTCCCAGAACACGCAATGACAAACTTAACAAAATCTCAAAGAGAATCCGAATTATACAAATACAAATGTTACCAATACTTAAGTGGTACATCTATGTCCGCTCCTAACTATGCAGGCGCGCAATCTGTTGTTCTTTCTAAAAAGGCTGCTGGTATCTACCAAGCCGCTAAAGCAGAAAACCGTGCTTTAACACCAGAAGAAACAGCAGCAATTGATGCTTATAGAGCAACAGTTAACATGAGATTAATGTCAACTGCTGACCCAATGCACGATTACACCGCCAACCCAGAAGATGAAGGCGAAGTTAAATCCGTCACATCTCCAAGAATGCAAGGTGCTGGTATGGTCGACCTCACTGGTGCTTTAAGCACAGACGTCTACCTCGAAGGTAAAACCTTTACCGGCGAACCAAGCGGTAAATCCAAAGTAACATTAAGAAACAATGAAGATATCGCTAAAGGTGACATCAAAATCTCCTTCTTAGCTCATAACGAAAGCAATGAAGCTCGTGCTTATGATGTTGAATTAACAGTCATGAGACCAGCTATCGCTCATCCAAATGATATCGTTACAAAAGAATACAACTACAAAGGTACTGTTGAATCTATCGAAAGCTTCAACGGTATGAAATATTACGATAAAGATTTAGACAAAATGATGACAGCTACAGGCTCTGTGGCCTATAAAGATGCCGTCAAAGCGGATAAAGATATCGAATATTACGCTAGCAAAGAAGACTTCCAAGCAGATAAGAAGACTGTCATTGCTAAAGGTTACTACTATAACGCCGCAAATGAAGGCGTCAGTTGGGAACCATTACCAAGCTATAAAGCTCAATCCACAAAAGATGTTGAAATCGCCAAGATTGTTGGTCAAACAGTGACCATCCCAGCTGGCGATAGCACAGTAACAATTAATCCATATTCCTTAACAAAAGAACAAAAAGATGCAATCTTAGAAGTTTATGAATATGGTTGCATGATCGAAGGTTACGTGGCATTAAAGAGCAAAGATAATCACGCTGACTTATCTATCCCATACTTAGGATTCTATTCCGGTACAGATAGAAACCCAGACGCTAATTACAAAACTGTTCCAGTCGCTGAACCATTCAACTTCGAAAAGGATCCAACAAAGGTCTATCCATCCGATTTAGTTAATGACATTGCTAAATCCTTAATTGGTAAAGATAGAGCTAACATGGAATCCATGATCGTTGCTGGTTATGCAGAAAATCCACAAAGTATCGATACCGAAAAGGTCTTAGAAAATGACTTAGCCTTCGATGGCATGACAGGTTTCTACAAAGTCGGTACTGATCCATTAACAAATGAATACGTGGAAAACGCTAAGGATAACATTTATGTCGGTGGCAAAAACACCAACACAATGATCATCCAACAATTCATGCTCAGATCCGTGAAGGAAAACTTCTTCACAATCACCAATAAAGCCACAGGCAAAGTCGTTTGCAGATCTGTCTTAGAAGATATGTTATTCGGCGATACAGGTGATAAGTGGACCTTATATAAATCACACGTTGATGGTGGTTACTTATCCGGCGGCTATGTTGCACACAGAGCATGTGCGATCGTCCCATTGTTCGATGAAGCCACAGGCGAAAAATTCGAAAGTGGTGATTACGAAATCGAATTCAATTACCAATTAGCCTATGATGGCAGCTGGGTTAAGAAAGCATACGATATGCACATTGATTCCGATGCCCCAGTCGTTGGTAGCATCTCTCAATATAGAAAAGATGGCGTTGAACGCGTCAGAATCTATCTTGAAGATACAAAACTCGCTTACGGTATCATCGGTTACAACCGTGTTGATATCCAATATGATGCCACAGCGAAGAAATACTACATTGATGAAACAAAACAATTCATCGATAACTGCATGAATGAAATCTCTGAAGGTTTAGAAACCAAGAGACTCTACATCGGTGTTGTCGACTTTGCGAGAACCAAAACAGGCGCTATTGTTCATATGAATGATGAAAGAAGCTTCGCTGCTGGTTACCAAATCGTCCAAAGCACAGGTTTAGAAGCCTATCACGATTTCTCAGTTGCTAATAACAAAGTATCCTTTATTAATACACTCACAGGCATGAACGCGGATGTGAGAGGCGACTTAAAATACTCCAAGTTCGCTGCTACTGGTCAACCAATCTATGATGAACCAGAAGAAACAACACCAGCCGAAGAAGTGGAAATTCCAGATTCTTCCGCTCCAGCATCTTCTGAACCAGTTTCATCTAACCCAGCTGAATCCAGCAGTTCTGAACCAGCCGCTCCAGCCAAGAAAGGCTGTAACGGTGCGCTCGCATCCATGAGCATCATCATCGGTCTCCCAGCATTAATGGGTGCCGCAGTACTATTCCTTAAAAAAAGAAAAGAAGGAGGCAAATAGTGTATGAAAACAAAATTTAAATTAACATTATTAATTTCCAGCTTGGTTGCACTAGGTACTATTACCGCATGTAACCCAGATGGAAAAACTTCAAATAATCCAGGCTCTGAATCTACTTCTGCTGGACAAATCACCGGCTCTGATACACAACCAGGTTCAGATACAAGCACCTCAGCCGTTGATCCATTCAGCTTCACTGCTGAATTAAGTGGTGGTGTTAAATCCTTAAACAAAGGTCAACAAGCCAATATTGAAATCTCTGAATTCAATAAGCCAGACGGTGCTACAACAAACTACAGCTATTCTTCTAGCGACGCTAACATTGCCGCCGTCAATGGTAGTGGTGTTGTGACCGCTGTTGCTAAAGGTAAAGCCAAAATTACCATTAAAGAAGCATCATTCAAACTCCAAAAGGTTGTTGAAGTCGAAATTACCGACGCCACAATCGCCAATGGTGGTTTCAACTATGCTTCCTTAGCTGGCGAAGCTGCTGTTAACCAAAGAACAGAAATCCTTGGCAAATTAGAAAAATACGCTATGGATAACCATTTAACAGGTATCACCCTTTTCGAAAATGGTGGTTTCGTTAAATACCATGAACGTGTCACATTACCAACAACCGAATACATCACCGGTTACGGTTTCGGTTTATTAAGTGAAGGTACTCTTGATAAAGATTTAGACACCGAAGAAAACGCTAAATATAAGAGATATCTCCACTCTGCTACATCTAGCGATCCAAAGAACATCAACGCTAGAAACGATACAGGTAGCCAAGTCTCCGATTTAGAAGGTTACATTACTTCCTCATTCTGGGGCACAAAGATGAACTCCAAAAAGACCCAATACGAATGGTACCCAGTCTTAGCGAAAGATACCATTAAGGTCAATGGTGTTGATCAAGCCTTCTCTAGACCAGTTCCAGTCTTCAACGGTGAAGAAATCCTTCCAGGTCAACCAGAAAAGAACCCATTAGGTTTATACAAGACATGGAGAATTTACGTTAAGACAGGCGCTAACTCAGGCTTAAAATACCGTTATAACGGTAATGCTTGGGGCGGTAAGAGCTTCGATCAAAGAGATGTCGCCTTAGAAGACTACGAATTCGCTTACTACAACCTTTTAACACAATCCCATGGTTTAAAACGTGGTCCACAAATTGCCGCTGACCAAACCTATGGTATTGTTGGCGCTCTTTCTTACAACAATAGAACAAAGAAGACCACCGATGCACAATCCCAAGAATTATGGGAAAACATGAAAGCTGAAGGCCGTTTAGGCATTAAGACTGGTACAGACGCAGTCAACGGTGAATTCATTGAATTAACAATCTTAAACGCTATTGATAGATTCACTGCGATGTACACACTCTCTAGTAGCTTATACTCTCCACTTCCAAAAGAATTCATCCGAACAATTGGTGATGGTTCCATCCAAACTGGTTCCCCAATTTATGGTACATTCAACAACAATGATGGTGCTCCAAGTGGTCATAAAGATAAAATGCTCGACTATGTCCTCTCTGTTGGCCCATATATGTTAGAAGATTGGGACAAAGGCCAAACAATTATCTTCAAGAAAAACGATTTATGGAATGAACCAAACAGATACTACATTCAAGGCATTAAATTAATCGTTATCGATACATCTAGTGATGCTGATGCGATTTATAAACAATTCAATGCTGGCAAACTCGACAGCACTGGCATTCCAACCAAACACATCGCTGAAGAAATGGGCCAACCACGTGTTTACAAAACAAGAGGTGACTCCACATTCAAATTAAACGTTAACTCTTGTACACAAGAAACATGGAATGAATTATTTGGTCCTAATGGTAAAATCAACAAAGGTTCTACATGGGATGTCAAACCATGGATGAGTAACGATAACTTCTTGAATGGTTTATATTACTCCATCAATAGAAGAGTATTCGCTGGTAACCGTGGTGTTAACCCATCCGTCAACTACTTTGCTGATTCCTACTTAAATGACCCAGAAAATGGTAAATCTTATAACGACAGTGAAGAACACAAAGCCGCTGTTAAAGGTTATGAAGTTTATGATAAAGATGGCCAATCCTTATATGGTTATTCCAAAGATAAAGCTATCTTATCCTTCAAGAAAGCCGTTCAAGAATTAGTCCAATCTGGTGCCATCATTAAAGGTACAAAAGCTAAACCAACCAAAATTACAATCCATATTAAATGGATGTATCAAACAGACGTCAAAGAATACGGCGAAGAAATCAAGAAATACTTCGAAGATGCCTTCAACGATTCCAGAGTTAGTGACAATACAGTCGTTCTTGAAGTTACTCAAGACGCCGTTACAAACTGGCAAGACGTTTATAACGAATACCTTATGAAAGGTCAATTCGACTTAGGTTTCGGTGCTATTAGTGGTAACACATACAATCCTCTTAACTTCTTAGAAGTCTTAAAGAGTGATAACTCTTCAGGTTTCACCCTCAACTGGGGTACTGATACCTCCAAAGTTTCCACAAAGAAACCATTAATCTATGATGACAAGATGTGGTCATTCGATGCCTTATGGGCTGCTGCTGATCACGGCGGTGTTGTCGAAAATGGTGGCATCATTAAACCAGTCAAGAAATCCTTCTTAAGATATCTCGGCAACGACTTCAACAATGGTGCAACATTCTACGTTACAACCAACTTCTTCTTACACGATTCTGTTAAGTACGAAATCACACGTATTTCCTTATACGTTGTTGGTTCCGGTAACTTCGATCTCCCATTCACAGTTGACGCTGATGGTGATTATGTCATTACATTATCTCAAGCTAAAGCTCGAGAAATCGTCGCGGAAATCATGAGAGTCAATAAGATCGATGATCCTGAAAAAGATGGCTATAACGACCATCCATTAGAAGTTGATAACTACGAAACCTACTGGACTATCGAAGTCTATTACAATTTGAGCATTAAGAAAAATGCATCTGGCGATGAATGGGGTACACCATCTGAATCCTACGTCACAGCTGCTAAGAACGAAGATGCTTGGAAAGACTAATCAGGAGGTAACTGACCATGAAGATGAATAAAGTATTATTCCTCGCGTTAGTCACCGTTGGCTCCTTAAGTGCCTGCGGTACTAAGACAACATCATCAATTGCCCCTGCAACTTCTTCAGAACAACCAGTGACAACTATTGTTCCGTCAAGTTCATCAACATCTTCATCATCTGAACAAAAACCAAGTATTCCAGATAATACCGACATTGTTATTCCTAACAAAGACGGTAACGACATTGATGTGAAAGAGGAAGGAGCTTACTCCGATAAGCTCTTCCTCAACCGTCGTGTTGTGGGCGTGAGCGTTAACGGTACAGATAAAATTAGAGGAATTGAGCGCGCATTATGCAAGGGCGATCAATTAAACTTTGTTTCTGCTGATACCTCTATCGCTACAGTCGCGGAAGATGGCACTGTTACTGGTAAAAAATCCGGCGAAACAACCATCGAAGTTTCTGATAAGAATCACCCAGATGTGAAGAAAACAGTTCAAGTCTATGTCTATCCAACAATTGTTGAAAGACAAAAGAACCAAATTGTTAGCAATCTCAGTGAAGTTAATGATGAAGAAGCTAGAAATGGTGGCATTAGAGCCCTTTGTGACCACGAAATCTACGAAAGAACAGTTTATAAAGTAGATGATCAAGGCAATAGACAACTCCATTTGTATGGCGCTTGGGATCAAAACATCGTCGTCAGTCTCGATGATGCTTATCTCCGTTTATATGAAACCGATGGTAATAGAAAAACCGATGACGGTAATATGACATTCGAAGACTACGAATGGATCTTCTATACCAATAAGTTCTACGATACATATGCTTTCCATACCAAAGGTACTTCAAAAGGCTATTATCCAGTCTCTACAGTTTCCTATATGTCTGGTGGCGATCGTACTGCTCCATTATTGGATATTCTCGATAATATCTTCGTTAGTGGTAGAGGTATCTTCACAAATACGTTAGATGGTGGAACATTGGATCGTTTCCTCACCTTCGCTCGTGCTAGCGACGTGACAAGAACCACAATCGCTTCTTGGGGCAGAGGCTCCTTCTACTTAGAAGCCAACTACACTGATGAAGACGGCGTCGCTGATCAAGATACAGAAAGTAACTATGGTATTCCCGTTGGTACACCAATGCCAGAAACAGACTACTATAGATTCATTGTCAAAGATTACAAATTAGTAGGCTACTCAATCAAAGCTGAAAGCAATTTCGAAATCGATGGTCAAAAATACGCAATGACATATGATATTGACCACTATTACGAAAGAGTGGATGCTGATAACAAGTCCGAACTAGTTGTTTATCCAAACACCAAAGACTATACGCTTGCTGATTACTTATTTGCAATTTAAAAAAATGAGCGTATCATATAAGCAAAAATTAATTTTTCAAAGAAAGAGGTTTTAAAAACATGAGAAAACTTAAAACATTACTCGTTCTTTCTGGATTAGCTGTTTCCTTATTAACAGGTTGTAAAACACAATCTAATACAAGTAAGAGCAGCGCTGCTCCAGATTCAACAACCACCTCATCTGAAGTTGTGAAAGCACTTGAAAGCATCAAAATTGCTGCTGAACCAACAAAGAAAAACTATTTCGTTGGTGACCAATTCGATGCTGTCGGCTTAGCCGTCAAGGCTGTTTATAACACTGGCGAAGAAGATTTAGCCGCTACTGCATATGTCCTTTCTGGTTTTGATTCCGCAACTCCAGGCGAAAAGACAATCACTGTCACATATGAAGGCAAAACCGCCACATTTAAAGTCAACGTTATCGCCGTTGTCGCTGAAAGCATTGCTATTGCTAGCGAACCAACAAAGAAAGAATACTTCGTTGGTGATCAATTTGATCCAGCTGGCTTAACTGTTAAAGCCACATTCAATAATGGTAGTGAAGCCACTTTAGCTGCTGCTGACTACACATTATCCGGTTTTGATTCCGCTAATGCTGGTGAACAGACAATCACCGTTACATACGCGGGCAAAACTGCTACATTCAAAGTCACTGTTCAAGCTATTGTCTTAGCCAGCATCAGAATTGCTGCTGCTCCAACAAAGGCGAGTTACTACCAAGATGAAGAATTCGACGCTGCTGGTTTACAAGTTAAAGCAGTGATGAACAACGGTTCTGAACAAGATTTAGCCGCTGACGCATATGTCATTTCTGGTTTCGATTCTTCTAAAGGTGGCGTCAATACCGTGACTGTCACATATCAAGAAAAGACTGCCACATTCGACCTCACCATTATTGGTAAAGATGGTATTGAAATTACAGCACCAGACAAAGTTCGTTATGGTGTTGGTGATGAATTTGATGCCACAGGTTTAACCGTCAAGCAAAAATTTGCTGATGGCACAAAGAAAGACTTAGCCGCTGATGCTTACGTCGTTTCTGGTTTCGATTCTGCCTCTGAAGGTGAAAAGACAGTTGTTATTACCGTCGGCACACAAACAGCCGAATTCAAAGTTAACGTCTATAAGGGCGCTTGGAATGAAACTGAAACAGCATTAATGAATGCCAAACTTCTCTATAACCTTCCATTCTATGTTGGTTTAGAATTTGCCGAAGAAAGCAAAGCTAGCAATGTCGACCAAACCAAAGGTATGAAATGGTATGCTGCTAGATCACAATATGCCGCAGAAGAAAATGATATTGAAGAATACGCCAACGCTATCGAAGCTATTCAAACAGCTGCTGGTGAAAGAGCCTGGAAAGACTACGAAACACAAGTCGGCTCAATATCTGCAGATGTTAGTATTCTCGGATTCCATCCAGATTACAACTGCTACCAATACACAAGATATTATGATGATAGTGACAGATTTTATGCCTATCAAATCATTACCGTTGGTATTGACTTAGAAGGCAAATTATTAGTCGCCACCACAAGATGTGATGTCCCATATGCTTCTGACTTAGATGGCATTTACTTCAGCTATGTCACCGGTATTGTCGATGGTAGTAGAGAATTCAACGACTTCGTAGGAGGCTACTATTCTAGCGTCGTCGAAGAATCCTTCCGCTATGTTTCAGGCGCACCAAAATCTGCCAAATTCTTTGATTCACTCTACTGGCCAACTTTAGAAAAGTGCACAGTCACAAATAACGCTGTTAGCGCACCAGGCTCAATGGTTTGTGTATATAACGTTGCTCTTGGTTATCCATACTACATGGGCAGCAAATATTCCGATTTCTTCCATTACGAATTTGAAATCGTCTTCACTAACCAAAAATTAGCCTCTAGCAAACAATACACCGCTGCTGATGTTAGCGCTATTGTTGCTCAATATGATCCATCTTTAGTCACAAACGAAGAAAATGGTTCTTACACTGTTAACACTGTTATCAACGGTAACGTTATTAAGGTCAACTACGCCTTCGATGCAGGCTATATCACTGTCGATCTTGATGTTCTTGAATATGATCCATCACAAGATACCGGTGAAAAATACACCGCTGAACAAGTTGCTAATGACTTCAATACAAACCTCCAAGCTGAGGCTCCAAGCCTTGCTATGTCACAAAATTCACAAGGCACATGGGCTTTACACGTCACACTCGGAGAAAGCACAGATGAAAGCGAAGCTAATTTAAAAAAAGGTTGTGAGACAATTGCTTCTTTCTTACCAGATTACATGGAATTAGGTGTGTCAATGTATGAAGATCCAACTAAACCAAACTATGTTGATTTATTTGGCGATCAATCAATCTTCTACGTTATGATTTATAGCACACCAGATGAAGCTATCGATGCGCAAATCGTCAGTTATATCTATAACGGTATGTTGCACGTTGAAATTGCTCTCTTTGCTTAAGCAACAATCACATTATAAGGACTGTCGAAAGGCAGTCCTTTTTTGTTTTCTTTGAAATTAAGGTGCAAAAAAGGAAAAAAGTTCGATATATTCATTTTTATTTGACAGTGTCTTGATATTATGCAAAAATACTCGTTATATCACTCTATATTCGTTTACCATTCTTGAAGAATGGTCGCGATTGTGGTATAGTTTAGCAGCGTTTATATATGAAACGCGGGAAAGGAGAAAAGCAATGTTAAAGTATTCAATCAAAAGAATTTTACTAGCGTTCTTGACTGCTTTTATTATTTTGACGTTGACATTCTTCTTGGTCAAATCACTCCCTCCAACGAGAGTTATTTCTCCGGATGAAAACGTCAGATATGCTTTCTACGTCGATCAAGTTCGTCTAGGCTATTGCATTCAATCTGACATTTTGAGACCAGATCTCGCTAAAGAACCACTCGATCAAATGATTCTTGATAATAAGGACGTTTATTTCTACACAACGCCTATTATTAATCAATATTTCTCTTGGATCGGTAATATCTTCACCAAATGGGACTGGGGCAGATCAACAGTTATTGAACCAAACGCTTCTGCGATTAACATCATCGGACAACGTTTACCAGTATCTATGTCCGTTAATATTTTTGCGGTTTTAATTTCATTGCCTCTAGGTATCGGTTTAGGTATTCTCGCCGGTTTAAAGAAAAATACATGGGTCGACCACACCATTTCGACAGTGGTTATGATTTTCATTTCTATTCCTTCCTTCGTTATCATTTCATTCTTAATGTATTTACTCGCTTTCAAGACTGGTTGGTTACCAACAATGTGGCCAACAAAAGACCAGTCTTCGACTACTAAAGTATTAGCGTATATTATTCCTCTCATGGCTTTGTCTTTCGGTACTGTCTGTGGTTACACAAGAACAGTGAGAGCGGAATTATGTGAAGTTATGTCTAGTGAATACTTATTATTAGCTAGAACAAAAGGCTTAACAAAGAATCAAGCAATCACCCGTCACGCTTTAAGAAATGCGTTCGTGCCTATTTTACCAGGCGTCTTAGCGTCATTCCTTGGCATCTTCGGTGGTTCCATGATTTTAGAAAGACTATATGGTATTCCAGGTATTGGTGGCTTATTCATCGAAGCTGTTAACCAAAACAATCCTGACTATAACGTTTTGATGGTCGATATGGCAATTTACGTCATCTTTGGCTTACTTGCCGGTATCTTATTCGACTTATCATACGGTTTCATTGATCCAAGAATCAGAATGGGGGCGAAGAATAAGTAATATGTTAGAAGATAAAGATTTCGAACTATTAGAAGAAGAAACCCCAGAAACAAACACTGTCGTTGAAGACGATGAAATCAAGGATAGTGACTTCGTTTTAACTGAAGTTGATTCAACAGTTCATGAACAAAAATTCCAAACCAAACCAACAACGTTCTTCAAAGACTCCCTCAAGAGATTCAGTAAGAACAAATCATCTGTTGTCGCTGCGTACATTTTAGGTGGCTTATTACTATTATCAGTAGTCATTCCTGCAATTGATACAAGTGACCTCTCCGCACCAAAGCCAGAAGAAACATACCTTGCTCCAAAACTATTTAAAGCAGGCACAGGTTTCTGGGATGGTACAAGAGAATATAAAAACATCGCTGTTGACGTTAGCGCAATGCCAGACGCCAAAACAGAAGAAGAAAAACAAGAATATTGGTGGCCAGCTAAAGAAAAATTCCCACAAAGAAGTGCTATCAGCAAAAAGAAATTTACTGAAGAACAATATACCAATGACGTTTCCACTCTTGGCTCCTTCGGTAAAGAAGGCTATGTCCACTTTGGTTACTACTCAGATCGTAAACAAGGTGACGTGGTGGAATTCGCTAGTGAAGAATTAGCCACATTAGACCTCAATGAAAAACTCTACTTATCTGTCTTCGATACATATGACGAAGCCAAGATTAGAGAAGTGGAGGGCAAAGATAATTTAGACGCTCCTGATAACTATGTCATTGGTGAATCTGCGATGTTCCTCGTTTATAGCGAAGAAGATCCTGTCACTCATGAAAAAGAAACAAAGGACGTTCAATTAACTGAATACGCTATTGCACACAATATCGGTAGTGCGGCTGCTAAGAAAGATGCCAAACTCGATGTCAGTGCGTTAGTTAAAGAAAAAACTGGTAAGGATACAGTGGAAGATGCCTACTTCGCAGTCAGAATGATTGCAGAACACAAAGGCAAAAACGTCTGTTCCTTAATTAGAAGCATCGTTTTCGAAAGCGAATCCGCTGATGCAGATACTAAAAAAGCTTTCGACGATATGTCCTTCTTAGATGCCACTAAACAATTAGCGACATCCAGTAAAGAAGGCTACAAGTACTGGAGTAGTACTGGTGTGAGAAGAATCTACTTATCCAAAGCGCACTTCTGCTCATTTGTTTATGACACATATGAAGCTGCCTTTGGTCAAAGAGAAATCGATGGTTTCTCCATCTTCTCCTTATTAGACTATGAAAAAGCCGGTTGGGTTTCCTTCTTAGACGAAGACGGTTTTGAAACCTTATACGCCGATGATGATGGTTTCTACTTCGCTGATAACTTCGTTTGTAAGATTCTTGATCCAGTCAAGTGCCCACTTGCTAAACCAATCGTCAAAGAAGACTTCTATGGTTATGAAAACTTAGGTGACTTATCCGTTACCGTCACAGTTTATAACTACAAGGTTATGGGCTATAGCAAAATGCCAACATACCTCATGGGTACTGATAAATCTGGTAAAGATATGCTCAAGATGGTCTTTGAAGGCTTAAGAACATCCTTATTACTCGGTATTATCACCTTCGCTATCTGCTTTACCATCGGTCTTGTTTGGGGTTCCATCTCTGGCTATTTCGGTGGTACAGTCGACTTAGTCATGGAAAGAATTAGCGATATCCTTGGTTATATCCCAGGCATCGTCTTATTAACATTGATCATCATTCACTTAGGTAGTAACTTCGGTTCATTCCTCTTCTCAATGTGTTTGACCGGATGGCTCAGTACTGCGGGTCTAACAAGAGCTCAATTCTATAGATTTAGAGGTCGTGAATACGTCCTTGCATCTCGTACATTAGGTGCATCTGACGCAAGACTCATTGCTCGCCACATCTTACCAAACGGCTTAGGTACAATTATTACCGCTTCCGTCTTAATCATTCCTAGTGTTGTCTTCTCTGAAGCTAACATCTCTTACTTAGGTTTAGGTTTAAAGAACGAATCCTCATTAGGTGTTATCTTATCCGATAACCAAGCGGAATTATTGACCAGCCCATACCTACTCATCTTCCCAGCGGTAATCATTGCCTTATTGATGATTTCATTCAACTTATTCGGTAATGGTTTAAGAGACGCTGTTAACCCAAGTTTGAAAGGAGAAGAATAATATGGAAAATAAAGAAATCGTATTATCCGTTAAGGACTTACGCGTTAACTTCTCCTCCGATAATGGTTACGTCCAAGCAGTCAGAGGTGTTTCCTTCGACTTATATAAAGGCGAAACATTATGTATCGTTGGTGAATCTGGTTCTGGTAAATCAGTTACTAGTAAAACCATCATGGGTATCTTAGCCGCGAATGGCCGTGTCGCCAGTGGCTCTATCATGTATGAAGGTGAAGACTTAACCAAGGTTTCTGAAGATGAATTCCATCGTATCAGAGGCCATAAGATTGGTATGATCTTCCAAGACCCATTATCATCATTAAACCCAATCATGCGTATCGGTAAACAAATCACCGAAGCAATGTTATTAAACGGCAACCGCTTAAAGAAAATGAGAGATGATCTCGTTGCTAAAGAGTTTGTCGCTTATAAAAATGCAATTACCGAATACAATAGGGAATTAAACAAAGGCAAAGAAGCCGTTAAGTTCTTAAAGAGTGAAAAGAAAAAAGAACTCGAAAGAGCCAAAAACATCATTAAGAACGAAACAGAAGGCCAATTATATGCCCTTAGATTAGACTACGGTCTAGAAAGAGTGCATATTAAGCACAAATACAAATCTTTGTTTAAAGAAAATAAAGATAATCCTTCCAAATTAGCGGAGTTAAAAGAAGAAAAGGCTAATGCCTATAAAGCCGCTAGAGAAACATTCAGCGCTAAAAAAGCTGAAATTCATCAAAACGCTCTCGCTAAGAAGAGTGAAAACAAAGCTAACATTGCTAAACTTAAAGCCGACTTTGATCAAAAGATTAAAGAAGCCAAAGCCAACAATGTTACTAACAAAGATGAATTAAAGGCTAAATATAAACCACTTATCGCTGACGCTAAGGCAAAATACTTAGCTAAGAAGAAAGAAGCCGATAAGGAAGTCGCAGAAGCCAAAGTACGCTTCGCTAAAGAACACGCTGAAGAAGTCGCCAAAGCTCAAGCACCATTCGACGCCATCAGAGCGGAAAAAGCTCGCAAGGTGAAAGAAGTGGAAGAACTTGGTCTTGATGAAGAAAATAAGAGACAAAAACTTATCGAAATTAATCAAGAATACGATCCAAAAATCCAAGAAGCCTTTAGACAATACGCTGAAGAGCGTCATGAAGCGGACCGCCGCTATATCTCTAAGACCAAAATCACAAGAGCCGAAGCTAAAGAAAGAGCTCTTAAGATTATGAAAGAGGTTGGTATTCCTAACCCAGCCGCCAGATTTAGACAATATCCATTTGAATTCTCAGGTGGTATGAGACAACGTATCGTTATCGCTATTGCCTTAACAGCGGACCCAGATATCTTAATCTGTGACGAACCAACCACAGCCTTAGACGTCACTATTCAAGCGCAAATTCTTGAACTTATTAACCGCTTAAAAGCGGAAAGAAATATTTCTGTTATCTTTATTACCCACGACTTAGGCGTTGTCGCCAATATGGCGGACCGCGTTGCGGTTATGTATGCTGGTAAAATCGTGGAATATGGTAAAGAAGAAGAAATCTTCTATGATCCAAAACATCCATATACTTGGGCGTTATTATCATCTATCCCAGACGTTGATAGTAAAGAAAGATTGGATGCCATTCCAGGCACTCCACCAAACCTTATCTATCCTCCAAAGGGCGATGCCTTCGCTTTACGTAGTAAATATGCGATGAAGATCGACTTTAAGAAAGAGCCACCTTTATTCAAGGTTAGCGATACTCACTATGCCGCTACATGGTTACTTGACCCACGTGCGCCAAAAGTGGAAATGCCAACTATTGTTAAGACCCGTATTGAAGCTTCCTTAGCCGCTCATAAGGCTAAAACAGCTAAAAAGGGTAAAGTCGAAGTTAAAGAAGATATCTCTAACGTCAGTAATCCTTTAGAAACAGGGGCAGTGGCCAAGTCCACAAGTGAACTCGAAATGGAACAACATTCCGAACAAGTCTTAAAAGAGGCTAGAGAACACGCTAATAAAACTAAAAAAGGAGGTAAAAAGTAATTATGGCTAAAAGAACAGTTACATACCTTCCTGAATTAGTGGAAAAAGACATCATTCTTTCTGTCAGACACTTAAAGCAATTCTTTAAGTTCGGACATGGTAAAGGTGCCTTCGTCACCAAAGCCGTTCACAATGTCAGCTTTGACATTAAAAAAGGCGAATGCTTCGGTGTCGTTGGTGAATCAGGCTGTGGTAAGACCACAACTGGTAGAACTTTAATCAGATTATATAAAGCTACTTCTGGTTCTGTTTATTTCAAAGGCTATCGTGTTGTCGCTGGCAACAGATGGAACGAAAAAGAAATCAAATGGAAGACCATCAAAGCTAATCGTAAGATTAAAGAACTAAAAGCGGAAATGAATGAAAAGATTCGTTCCCTTTCCGATGAACAAGGCAACGCTGAATTCGTCGCTAATGAATCTGCAAAGATTAGAAAAGAATACGAAGCGAAGATTGAACAAATCAAAAAGGATATCAACGCTCTTGTTAAATACGAAAAAGAGAAAATCAAACAACACAACTACGATAACTCTCACGTTAACAAGAAGTTAATGTCTAAGATGCAAATGATCTTCCAAGATCCTGTTGACTCCTTAGACCCACGTATGACCGTCCAAGACATCATTCAAGAAGGTCTTCACATCCAAGGTCAATACAACAAGTATGAAAACCAACAAAAAGTTAAGGATGCCTTAGTTAAGGTTGGTTTATTACCTGAATACGCTTCGCGTTTCCCACATGAATTCTCTGGTGGTCAAAGACAACGTATTGGTATCGCTAGAGCGTTAATTATGAATCCAGACTTCTTAATCTGTGACGAACCAATTTCCGCGCTTGACGTGTCCATTAGAGCCCAAATCATTAACTTATTAAATAACTTAAAAGAAGAAATGGGCTTAACCATGATGTTCATCGCTCACGACTTATCAGTCGTTAAGTACTTCTGCGATAGAATCGCGGTTATGTACTTCGGTAACATCGTTGAATTAGCGAGTAGTGATGAATTATTCGCTCATCCATTACACCCATATACCAAAGCGTTACTCTCCGCTATTCCAAAGCCAGACCCATTAAGTGAAAAGGAAAGAAAGAGATTCGTTTATAATCCTGCTAATGAGCACGATTATTCTAAAGAAGCTCCATCTCTTCAAGAGATTGTTCCAGGACACTTCGTCATGGCGAACACTGAGGAACTCGAAAAATATCGCAAGATATATAACGAAAAGAAATAAGACCGAGCATCTTCGGTCTTTTCTTTTTTCTTTTGTGTTAATATTAAAATATGAAAAGAATTGCAGTATTTGACACAAAGAAATATGACAAAGAAGCCTTTAATAGATATAGCGATAAGTATGAATTTACTTATTTTAAAGATTTATTAAATGAACACACGGTGAAATTAGCTAATGGCTTTGATGCAGTAGTGTGCTTTGTTAATGATGAATTAAACGAAAACGTTTTAACTAAATTAAACGAAAACGATATCCATGGTGTTTTCCTTAGATGCGCTGGTTATAACAATGTTGATTTAAAAGCCGCTTATAACAATAAAATTCATATCGCTAGAGTACCAGCTTATTCACCTTACGCTATCGCGGAACACGCTTTTGCACTTATTCTTTCGCTTAACCGTCATATTCATAAAGCTTATATTAGAAGCCGTGACTTTAACTTTAACTTAGAATCCTTAACTGGATTTGATTTACACGATAAAACAGTCGGTGTTATCGGTACAGGTAAAATTGGCCGTGTCTTTATGGACATCGCTAAAGGATTTGGCATGCATGTAATCTGCTACGACCCATTCCCAATTCCTAATAGTGGTTATGAATACGTTTCTTTAGATGAAATATATCAAAGAAGCGATATCATCTCCCTTCACTGTCCACTAACACAAGAAAACCATCACATGATTAATCATGATTCTTTAGAAAAGATGAAAGATGGTGTGATGATTATTAACACCTCCCGTGGTGGACTTATTGATTCCAAAGCCTTACTTGATGGCTTAAAAGAAAAGAAAATTGGTGCGGTTGGTTTAGACGTTTATGAAGAAGAAGCTAATCTCTTCTATCATGATAATTCCTTTAAGATTATTAACGATGATGTCTTAGCCCTTTTAATCTCTCTTCCAAACGTCATAATTACATCCCATCAAGCCTATTTAACCAAAGAAGCACTCGATAATATCGCTGAAACCACAGTGAAAAATATGGACGAATATTTCGCTAATGAGCTGATTATGAATGAACTCTGTTATCACTGTGAAAAAGTCAAAGATAAAGCGAACTGTTACCGCAATAAGAAAAAACGTTGTTTTTAGTTAGCACTTTTTATATTTCAAGTCGTCTTATTATGTGTGAGGGGCAAGCAAACTTAGTTGCTTGCTAATCTACTCACGTATATAATGTTTAAGCATGAAAAAATTATTCGAAAAGATTAAATCTTTTTTTAAAATCAAAATCGCTAGAAGAATTGCAATTTTCTTGGCTATTTTCACATCTATTGTGATTGTGGAATGTACAGCTTTTAATTATCGTAGCTATATAAATAGAGGACAAAAATACGATGTTGATCTCGGCGCTTTAGTGGTTAATAACGCTACTAAGAAAACCGATGCATCGATAGAAGATAAATATGTCTACACAATGAATTCTTCTAAGATGCCAACCTTCTTAGTGAATTTTTCTGAAGATAAAGAAGTCAATTCATTCTATTTTGATATTAACTTTGATGATGTCGCTGCTTACCGCTACATGTTTAGTGTTAAAGGCTACTATAACGAAGATGGTCATGCTGGATATGTTAACTCTTCATATGATTTAGAAGTCATTCCAGGTGACGAACAAAGCAAATATTTCGTGACTGATTTCAATCACGCCATCTCACGTTTAGAAATCCAAATGCTCAATGTCGGTAACTATGGTAGTGGCAGTAATCAGGATTTCACGTTTAGTATTGGTGAATTAGGTATCAATCACCGCATTCTTTTCCAATTCTCATGGACGAGAGTTTTATTCCTTTTAGGAGCGGCTTCTATTCTTTTCTTTCCAATTTGTTTATTTAGAGATCGAAAAGAAAAGACTGGTAAGCCATGGAAGACGATCATTTTAGAATCCTTGATGTTTATCATCCCGATTTTAATCATCGTAGCGATTTATGCTTTCTATGGTAACTTTGAGAACGCTTTCGCTAGTAAGAATAGTGGGACACAGATATCTAAAGAACTAGTGGATGCCTTTATGAAGGGGCATGTCTATTTAGATGAGAAACCTAGTGAAGCATTAATGGCGCTTACTAACCCATATGATCCAAATATGCGTGGTGGTGTCTCTTATCTATGGGATCACCTTTACTTTAACGGTAAATACTATTCCTACTATGGCATCACACCAGTCTTCTTATTGTTCTTGCCATTTAGATTAATTACTGGTCAATATCTCTACGACTCGTATGCCATATTACTATTCTCCGTTATTGGTTGTTTCTTTATGACTTTAACGTTTAATCGCATGTTAAAGATACTCTATAAAGACAAACCTTTACCATTGGCCATCAAATATACTTTATTTGCTTTGTTGTTCTTAGGCTGTGGTGTTTTATTTAACTTAGAAAGACCATACTTCTATGAAGTGAGTACAAGCTCCGCTTATATGTGCATGATGATTATGCTTTATCACCTTGTTTCAGGCGGTATCTTATTTAAAAAAGAAGATAAGAAGCATTTTACTTACCATTTGGTTTTCGCCTCTCTATGGGGCGCTTTAGCGGTCTTAGCAAGGGCCACAATGGCGTTATATGCTGTCTGTCATCTCATTTATCTTGGTTTCTACTTCTTTAAGAACCATAAGGAAAGGAGTAAGAAAGAGATTATTCTCTTCTTTGTCTGCTCATTAGTGCCTTACGCTATATTCGGTAGTGTCCAATGCATCTATAACTATTTAAGATTTGGTTCATTCTTTGATTTTGGTATTGAATACTCCTTAACTATTGCTGACTTTAAGAACATGCCGTTCCATTTTGGTAATGTTCTTACTTCCTTATATAACTTCTTATTTGGTTTACCAATTCCAACTTCTAATTCCTTCTTTATGTATGGCGCGAATATCCATTTCGGTGGGGCATATTATTTCTTTGAAACATCCTCATCAGTGGGTTTATTCATCCGTATGCCAATCTTATGGCTAATATTTGTCTTACCATTTATTAACAAAGCTACAGGAAAAGAAAGATTAGAACATTTATTCTTAAGATGGTTACCTTGCGTTATCATTCCATTTATTCAAGTAGCGATTACATGGCAAAGTGGTTACGCGACAAGATATTTCTCTGATTTTGCTTGGCCATTAACATTCTTCGCTATTCTTTTAATAGCTAAACAATACAACCAAACAGAAAATGAAAGAGTGCAAAAAACTATCTTTGGTTTCTTAGTGGGTAATCTTTTGCTCTCGTCCTTTGTCACTATTTGTGTTATCTTTGTCTACGTACCAATGTTAACTCATCACGCTGGTGCCTTAGACTGGGCTTATACACGTTTCTATTATTATTTAGGCCATGAGTTAAACTTCTGGAGGTAGTTATGAAAACATTATATTGGATCTTCCCTTGCTATAACGAAGAGGCATGTCTGCCTAATTCTTTTAGTGCTATCTCAGAAGCATTTAACAATTTTGTTGAAGAAGAACTCATTTCTAAAGATTCTAGATTAGTTTTCGTCGATGATGGTTCTAAAGATAAAACCTGGTCCATCATTAAAGAATTATCTAACAAAGAAGAAAGAGTTATTGGTGTTAAGTTATCCCGCAATAAAGGTCATCAATACGCTGTTGAAGCAGGTCTGCGTTACGCTTATGAAAAGAAAGCGGACTTTACCATTACTATGGATGTCGATTTACAAGATGATATCTCTGTGACTAAAGAAATGATCGCGGAACACTATAAAGGCAATGATATTGTCTACGGCGTTCGTAATAACCGTAGCACCGATAAGTTCTTTAAAAAGAGCACCGCGAATGCTTACTATAAATTAATGCGTCACTTAGGCGTGGAATTAATTGAAAATGCCGCAGATTTCCGTTTGATTTCTTATCGCGCTTTAGGGGCATTACTTGAATATCATGAAGCTAACTTATTCTTACGTGGTTTAGTGCCACAAGTGGGAT
>JAEEGK010009303.1_pt1 | contig 22973 bp, 15 predicted proteins | sample 8958771 | NCBI WGS metagenome assembly JAEEGK01 (sample SAMN16246547, study PRJNA631951) | gut metagenome | biome: gut microbiome; feature: rumen; material: SC-attached | host: Bos | place: Iran: Karaj | collected 2018-10 | reverse complement strand
TACAATAATTTATAATAAGTAACCATTAATAAGAGATAGGAAACCACAAACAACAATTAATTATCAAACAAAAAAACGAGAGAGATTTATGGAAAAAAGAATCATGACATTGCTGGCCGTACTCTTCCTGTTCATAGGAGGAGCGATGGCACAGACGAGGGTCAATGGTATCGTGGTGTCTCAGGACGACGGACAGCCGGTCATCGGCGTGTCAGTGCTCGTCGTGGGTACGAACATCGGTACGGTGACAGGTAGTGATGGTCGCTTCTCGCTGACCGTTCCTGCAGGTAAGTCGCAGCTCCGTTTCTCCTACGTAGGCATGGAGACTCTGGAGGTGAGCGCACGTCCTAACATGCGCATTGTGCTTCGCAATGGCAGTACGAACATCGACGAGATCGTGGTCACTGCCATGGGTATCAAAAAGAGTGAGAAGGCCCTGGGTTACTCAGCCCAGACGCTGGACAACGAAGAGCTGACCGTTGGTAAGGTGACGGATGTCACCTCAGCCCTGGCAGGTAAGGTGGCTGGTGTGCAGATCAACAGCACATCAGGTGACCCTGGTCAGGCCAACTCGGTTATCATCCGTGGTATCAGCTCTATCAACGGAAGCAACCAGCCTCTGTACGTTGTCGACGGAGTGCCCCTCCAGACAGCTACAATGCGTGCTTACTCACAGCAGAATGCCATCGGTGGTATCTCAAACATCAACCCCAACGACATCGAGTCGATGACCGTGCTGAAGGGTGCTGCTGCTACCGCCCTCTATGGTAGCCGTGCTGCTAACGGTGTGATCATCATCACCACGAAGAACGGTAAGAGCGGCAATGCCCGCAACTTCTCCATCAGCTATGATGGTAGCGTGCAGTTCCGCAACGTGGCCAACCTGCCGAAGTTCCAGAACAAGTTCGGACAGGGTTGGAATGGTAAGCAGACCTTCATCGAGAACGGTTCTTGGGGTCCTGAGATGGACGGATCGACGCAGGTCTATGGTCCTATCTGGAACCACCAGGAGCTCATCCACGAGTACAGCCCGCTGGAGAGCAACATCGAGGACTTCTTCGAGACTGGTCTGAGCAACACGCATTCTGTGGCTCTGAGCGGTATCAGTGATGACCAGAAGATGACCTACTACCTGAGCTACTCGTACACGAAGGATAATGGTATCATTCCCGATGACCACGACACTTTCGAGCGTAACACCATCGCCTATCGTGGCAGCTATCAGGCCACCGACTGGTTCAAACTCAGTTCGAGCGTGAACTTCTCGAAGAATAATACTAACACCGTGGGACAGTATCAGGGTGTGTCGATGATCGACGGTATTCTTGAGTTCCCACGCGATATTTCCTTGGTTGACCGCAAGGACCTGAGCTCGGCTTTCAATACTCCCGAAGCTTGGTACACACCTTACGGCATCACCAACCCCTACTGGGCTATTGCCAACAACTACAACCACAGTGATGGTAAGCAGGTGTTCGGTAAGATTCAGGCCGACATCAACCCGCTGAAGCAGCTCACGCTGACCTATCGCTTCGGTTTTGACTATACCGACTATGACGTGAAGTACGGTGAGCCCCAAATTGCTCTCGACGATGCGCTCATCAACGAGGACCACGGTTATGCTCCCTCGAACATGAATCAGAGTGGTAACGTCTATACCCGCTACAACCGCCAGTATGAGCTGAACCACGACTTCATTGCCAACTGGCAGGACAAGTATCTGGACAACAAACTCGACGTGAACATCACCGCTGGTGTGAACATGACTGAGCGCTACTGGACCTACATGCTCGGACAGACCGACGACCTGACTTTCTACACTGACTTCTGGGATCTGAGCAATGGTGCCACGAAGACTTCGCTGGCTGAGAGCCAGACCAAGCGTCGCAACGTGGGTCTCTTCGGCGACATCTCGCTGGGTTGGAACAACATGGTCTATCTCGACCTCACCGCCCGTAACGACTGGTCGTCAACGCTTCCTATGGAGAAGAACAACTACTTCTATCCTGGTGCAACACTGAGTTGGATCTTCACCGAGCTTATTCCTAAGAACGACTACCTGACCTTCGGTAAGGCACGTCTGGCTTATGGTAAGACTGGTAACGATGCAGGTGCATACCTCATCTATCCTAGCTACGTGCAGGGTAACACTCGTGGTTACTACGGTCTCGACCTGACTACCTTCCCCTTCAACGGCATCAACGCCTTCCAGGCCTCCGGCACCGCTGGTAGCTCGACACTGAAGCCTGAGATGACCACTGAGTTCGAGGTTGGTCTGAACCTGGCCTTCCTGAAGAACCGCATCAATGTTGACTTCGCTTACTACAATCGTAATACCGATGACCAGATCTTCACACTTCCCGTCGATCCCGCCAGCGGCTACAGCTCAATGGTGACCAACTTCGGTAAGGTGAACAACAAGGGTATCGAGCTGTTGGTGAACTTCGTTCCCATCCAGACTCGTGACTTCCGTTGGGAACTGGGCTTCAACTACGCCAAGAACAAGAACAAGGTCGTTTCGATGCCTGCCAGCCTCGAGGGAGGTATGGTTAACATCAACTCGTTCTCCGCAGGTAACGACGCCGTCTACATGCGTGCTGTTGAGGGCCTGCCCATGGGTGAGCTCTTCACCTACCTGCCCCAGTACACTGACGACGGTAAGATGATCGTCGGTGCTGACGGTCAGCCCCTGCTCGGCGACGAAGTGGAGGACACTGGCAAGAACGTGAACCCCGACTGGACTGGTGGTGTCACCACAGCCTTCTCGTGGAAGGGCCTGACACTGAGCGCAGCACTCGATATCCGCAAGGGCGGCTACATGTTCTCTCGCACCAAGAACTTGATGCAGTTCACTGGTAACGGTTATATGACGACTTACAACGACCGTAACCCGTTCGTCATACCCAACTCTGTCTATGCCGACGGTACAGAGAACACATCGCCTATCTACCTCGTGGACCAAAGCTATCAGGATTGGTACAACAAATACGGAATGGGCGAAGGTGGCGAGTTCTATCTCATGGACCGCTCATTTGTCAAGCTGCGTAACATCACGCTGACGTATCAGCTGCCCAGAACGCTGGTTAACAAGCTCTACCTCAGCGAAATCACCCTCTCAGCCTTTGCCAACAATGTGTTCACCTGGACTCATAAGGCCAACCACTACATCGATCCTGAGACCAGTTCCTATGGTAATGACCTTGGCGGTCTGTTTGGTGAGACCTACAGCAACCCCAGCTGTCGCATCTTCGGCTTCAACCTTGGTGTTAAATTCTAAACTGAAGGAGGAAACAACGTATGAAGAAATTAGCAATCATATCAACACTTGTCCTGGGTCTGGCCGCTACATCATGCGACGACTATTTGGACATCAACTACAACCCGAACTCGCCTGAGGAGTCGAACATGACGACCGACATCCTCTTCCCTGCCGCTGAGATGAACCTGGCAGGTAGCTATGGCGACTTCTTCCGCATTACTGGCGGCTATTTCGCACAGTACTACAGCCAGGCATTCGGCACATCGAACTACTTAGACTACAGCCAGTTCAATATGTCAGCCACGCGTTCAAGTACTGACTACACACAGTTGAACCAGCGTGCTCTGAAGAACCTGAAGACCATCTGTGAGCTGGCCGAGCAGACTGAGGAGTGGGGTACATACCTTGCTGCCAAGACCCTGCGCGCATTCATCTATCAGATTCTGGTCGATGCTTACGGTGAGATTCCTTACAGCGAGGCACTCGACATCAGCAACCCGACTCCCAAATACGACGACGGTGCAGCTATCTACGAGGGTGTACTCTCTGAACTCGACGAGGCTCTGTCTAAGGCCAATCCCAACGACAAGGTAGCTACCAACTTCCTGCTGCCTGGCGCCAACGCAGGTGCTTGGATCCAGCTGGCAAATGCCGTGAAGCTGAAGCTGCTCATGCGTGAGAGTGGTGTAGCCGACGTCAAGTCAAAGGTTGGCGCACTCATTGCCGAGAACAACTTCCCCAGCTCAGATATCGCCTGGGAGGGATGCTGGTCGAACGAGAGCGGCGCTCTGAGTCCCTTCTACGCTGAGGAATTTGCTACCAGCTGGGGATCGACCCAGATCAACTGTATTGCCAACGTGGCCATCATCGGCACGATGCTACAGAAGAACTCCGACGGCGATGTGGTCTATCAGGATCCTCGTCTGGCCGCTTTCTTCGATCCCAACAGCTCGGGTGAGTACACTGGTGGTATCTCAGGTTCGAACTTCTCCACGTCGAACGACTATAAGTCAACTTACTGGTGCCGTCCCGTTGCCAGCTTCGACATGCCCGTCTACTTGATCACAGTGGCTGAGACAGAGTTCTTCATCGCTGAGTATTATGCACAGACAGGCAACAACGCACAGGCCGCAGCCCACTACGCAGCTGCCATCCAGGCATCCTGCGCAACAGCAGGTGTCGGCGGAGCTGACGTGGTACTGGCCAAGTTCCCCTACGACCAGAGCAACTACAAGAAGTGCATCGGTATCTCCAAGTGGATTGCACTGGCTGGCATCAACACCTTCGAGGGATGGTGCGAGGCTCGTCGTCTCGACTATCCTGCATTCGGCAGCGTCACTGGCGACCAGATGTACAACCTGAAGGATGACGCATCCTACAAGCCTCAGCTTTATCAGCCCGGCACGTTCTACACACCTATCCAGGTGTTCGACAAGGTTGGTCAGAACAAGCTGCTTGAGCGCTGGAACTATCCTGAGGCATCATCAGCTCGCAATAACAACTCTCCTGAGTTCCCAGGCTATACCGCACCGGTATTCTGGGGCAAGTAAATTGCAATTGATAATCGATAATTGATAATTGACAAAGATATGAAAAAGAACATATTATTTGCTACGATGCTTGCAATGGCAGCACCTTTCGTGCTGACCAGCTGCAGCGACGATGAGTCGGAAGGCAAGAGCCGCATCACCTATTACGCTATCCTGGAGATGAATGGCGATGCCAAGGTCTCCACTCAGGTGGGCCAGGCTTTCAACGATCCTGGCTGTGTAGCTACGATGGCTGGTCAGGATGTGAGCGATCAGATTGTTACTACAAGTAACGTGAACACAAACGCCTGCGGGTTCTATACCATCAACTACAGCGTGGTAAACCCTGACGGATTCTCTGCATCTGCATCACGCACTGTTGCCGTTGTCGACAAGAACAACTTCGCCAGCGCATACTGGGGAAAGAGCCAGTTCGGAGCACGCACTTATTATGGAGCACCCATCAATATCACCAAGCGCGCCGATGGCACCTACCTGATTGATGACCTCGGTGGAGGTATGTACTTCTATGGACGTTATCCTGGATACGAGCCCACTTACGACTTCCATCTCGAAGCCGTGCTCCAGCTCAACGACGACAACACCATCGAGGTGTTGAATCAGGGCAGCTGGTACTGGGGTGATCCATTTGAGGACATCAAGGCAGCCTACGACCCTGCTACGGGTACTATAACATTTGACATGGACTTCGGTTCATCTTCACGTTATTACGTAACGTTAACAAAATAACCCAGCAACAACAGAAGCAATATGAAAAAAGTATTATATTTTGCAGCACTTCTCTTCTGCGCCGGCATGACATCGTGCGAGAAAGAGGAGATTGGTGGCACTGCCACTGAGAGCATGGCTGGACAGTGGCTCGTCAGGGTTGACGCAGTGGATGTCAACGGTGACCCTATTGCTAACGGCGAGAACTACTTCGGCCTTGACGGCGAGGGCTACAGCATTTGGCTGACCTACAACACCACAGCCAACACTGCCTCTGAGATGTGGATTGACAATATGGGCATCGGAAACTTCTCCTATGACTATCGCAACTATTGGCAAAACTACGGCTTCTACCCCACTTACACCATCAAGGCTAAGGTGAGCATCGACCAGAATGCATTTACGTTCAAGTCGACTGAGGCTGAGAACTTTGGCGAAGGCTATGAATGGTGGGTTGAAAAGAAGGATGCCGAAGGTAACGTCATAAAAGATGAGAATGATGAGCCTGTGATGGAATTAATGCACGGCGAGTATGCCATGCCCGTCACCGTCGACGGTAAGATCCTGAAGGGTCAGGGCCGCCAGAACAACGGTTCACCATGCGACAGCATCATTATGTTCATCACCTACAAGAACGATCCCTGGTATCCCGATGACGGATATGAGAAGTACAAGGTGAGCGGTATCCGCTACAGTGGTCTTGTAGAGAACGAGCGATAGAAAATCATTCTTTCAGCGTTAAGCTCGAAAGACATCACGTATCAGCTGGCGGCATCCTTTTTCAAGGGTGCCGCCTTTTGTGGATCCACAAAAATAGACAGTGTTTCTCTTTTTACGTCTAATTATTTGCAAATATCCACTTTTCTTCGTATCTTTGCACGCAGAAGACAAAAAGCTATACGATTATGAATGAGGAGAATAAATACATCAGATTCGACTGGGCTGCCAAGCGCATGCTGCGCGATAAAGCTAACTTCGGCGTACTCGAAGGGTTGATAACCGTATTGCTCAATGAGCCTGTACATATCGAGGAGATCCTCGAGAGCGAAGGCAACCAGCAGGCAGCTGACGACAAGTTCAATCGCGTCGACGTCAAGGCGAAGAACAGCAAGGGAGAAATCATCATCGTCGAGATACAGCTGACACGCGAGCTGTATTACCTTGAACGCGTCCTCTACGGTGTGGCGAAAGCTATCACTGAGCACATCTCTCTGGGCCAGAAATATGACAAGGTGAAAAAGGTCTATTCCATCAGCATACTCTATTTCGATCTTGGAAAAGGAGCAGACTACTTGTATCACGGACAAAACAAATTCATTGGCGTGCACTCAAAGGACACTCTGAAAATCAACGCCAAGGAAGAAGATCTCATCAAGATGAAAGCCCCTGAGGAAATCTTCCCCGAATACTTCCTTATCCGTGTAAACGAATTCAACAAGGTGGCCACAACCCCACTAGAGGAATGGATGGACTACCTGAAGACTGGGCACATCAGCGACAAAACCTCAGCACCAGGATTGAGTGAGGCTCGCGAAAAGTTGCAGTACCTCTCTATGAACAAAGCCGAACGGCAAGCCTACGACCGCCATATCGACGATATCATGGTGCAAAACGATGTCCTCGACACTGCCAGGATGGAAGGAAGAGCGGAAGGAAGAGCAGAGGGAAGGGCCGAGGGAAGGGCTGAGGGTCGGGCTGAGGGTCGGGCTGAGGGTCGGGCTGAGGGTCGGGCTGAAGAAAAACTGGAGAATGCCCGTCAACTGAAGGCCAATGGAGTCCCCATCGACATCATTTCGAAGAGTTTGGGACTTGACGAAAATATTGTTCAAGACCTATAGATATTATTAGTGAAAGAACTCCTGCATTAATTGGCGGCATCCTTTTTCAAGGGTGCCGCCAATTTGTCTGCCATCTTGCGGTCGCTCGTTGCGGACGGTGCGATTGCTAGTTTCGGACGAGCGTCACATCAGTTGCGGACGAGCGTAGCATCCGTCCGAAACGAGCTATCACTCCGTCCCAAACGAGCTATCACTCCGTCCCAAACGAGCTATCACTCCGTCCCAAACGAGCAATCACTCCGTCCGAAACGAACGATCGCTTTGTCCGAAACGAACGATCGCTTTGTCCAATACGAACGTACTGACTATCGCCACTTATGCGTACCTCTGACACATGTCGCGCTCGACGCTTGCGGCGCTTATTCGAGCGAAGTGAGTCTTAAGAAGGTACTTTCGCTCGAGAATACAAAAGAAAAATGGCTTTTCTTTTGGTATTCTGCTCGCTTATTCGTACCTTTGCACCCGATATTCAAGGGGTGCCCGTTAATTGCGGGCTGAGATGATACCCTCTAACCTGATTCGGACAATACCGACGTAGGGATGGATAGCAATCAGACGCCCCCTTTTTTTGTTGAACTTCAAAAAGTAAAAGGGAATGAAAAAGACCTTGATGCTCATGGCAATGACCATGACAATGACGGTGAGCGCGCAGGATGCCGACTCACTGAAAATGGAACGGCTGCAGGAAGTGGTGGTTAGCGGCGTGCGGACGCAGAAGAATGCTCCTTACGCCACAGCCAACATCAAGCGGCAGGAACTTAGCGATTTCTCCACATCGGGCCAGGAGCTGCCCTTCCTCTTCAGTCGCACACCCGGCGTGCTGGCATGGAGCGAGAATGGCCTGGGAACGGGTACAACCTACATGCGCATAAGGGGAGCTGCTGACTCGCGCATCAACGTGACGCTGGACGGCGTGCCCCTGAACTCGCCCGAAGACCAGTGCGTGTTCTGGGCCAACATGAACTCTTATGCCTCGCTGTTGGGATCAGTCCAGATTCAGCGTGGCGTGGGAACATCTACCAATGGTGATGGAGCCTTCGGCGGAACGGTGGCCCTCTCATCGAAAACACCTTTACAGCGCCCATCGGCTGAGGTATCAGCCAGCTACGGCTCGTATAACACCTACAATCTTGGAGGATCCTTCTCAACAGGACTGATGGGCCGACACTTCATCCTAGACGGAGCTTACCACGAGACGAATACCGACGGCTTCATCCACGGCACCAGCGGTCGCTCTGGCTCCTACTATGGTGGTCTCAGCTTTGTGAAAGACAATATCGTCATCAGGTACAAGAACTTCGGAAACTTTGAGAAGACTGGTCAGGCTTGGAACGGCGTGACTGCAGGCAACGATAGCTACTCGCTGATGGACGGCAACTACGACGACGGCTCGTGGGCCTACCAGACGAAGACGGGCATTAAGACCTATGAGGACATGTGGAACGCTGGTTTGGGGAAATACAACTCCCTCTATGAGCAGCTGGTGACGGGCGATGACGGACTCTTCGTGAAGGACGGAAACGGCAATTACCAGACACAACGCTACACAATGGCCGACGGCTCGTTCTGGCATAAGACCACCGACAACTTCTGGCAGAATCACAACCTGCTGACACTGGCCTGGGACATCGATGACCACTGGAGCACCACAGCCACGCTGCACTATACCCACGGCTATGGCTACTACAAGGAATTCCGCCCACAGAACAAGCCCAAGAAGTTTGGCATCAACGACACAACCGTGAAGAAGACAGACTTCGTGCGAAAGAAGGGACTCGAGCAGGACACCTATGGATTCATCTGGAACCTTCACTATCAGGACAGCCGCTGGGATATCATCGGAGGACTGAGTGAGCAGGAATTCGAGGGCAACCACTTCGGCTACCTCACCTACGTCAAAGATGCTGATCTGGCCCAGAAGCTCCTGGCATACAACGACTACAAGTACTACGACTCTGACGCTTCAAAGTTCGATGCCAGTGCCTTCATCAAGGCTGCCTACCAGCTGGGTGAGCAGTGGAAGGTCTTTGCCGATGTGCAGTATCGCCACGTGAACTATCTCACCAACGGCATCAACGACAAGTTCTACGAGAAGAACGGCCGATGGGACAACCAGCGGCTCGACATTGACGAAGCCTACAACTTCCTCAATCCGAAGGCAGGACTAAGCTGGTCGGCAGGTCCCCATCATGCCTACGCCTCTGTGGCCGTCAGTCATCGTGAGCCACAGCGCGACAACTTCACCGACAACTACAAGTATCCCCTGCCCGAGGCAGAGAGCCTCATCGACTACGAAGCCGGCTACAACTACAGCAGCCGCAAGCTTCGCGCGGGCGCGAACATTTATTATATGGACTACAGCAACCAGTTCGTGCAGACGGGAGAGCTGAGCGAGATTGGCGAGCCCCTGACCACTAACATCAAGGATTCCTACCGTATGGGCGCAGAGCTCAGCGCTGCCTGGGACATCCTGCCCTGCCTGACGCTGGAGGGTAACGCTGCTCTGAGTCAGAACAAGCTGAAGGACTTCACGGAGATGGCTTCCGTTGACTGGGACGACAGCTTCCGCCCCATCCACTACGACGATGCCACGCTGGCCTTCTCACCCTCAGCCATTCTCAATGGATTCGTCGACTTCCACTGGAAGGGTCTGAAAGCTACTTGGCATACTGGCCACGTCAGCCGTCAGTACCTGGACAACACGGAGAACGAGGACCGCTCGCTGCCAGCCTACACCACCAGCGACGTGCATCTGAGCTACACCCTCCGACTGCCCAAGCTCTGCATCCGTGAGGCTGTGCTGGGACTGAATATGAGCAATGTGTTTGATGCTCACTATGCCTCAAGCGGATGGGTATACTCTTCCATCCTCGAAGATTACGGACACCCCAACGAGAACCGCTACTACCAGATTGGTTTCATTCCTATGTCCGGACGCACGGTGATGGGCAGCGTGACGCTAAGGTTCTAACCACGATTTGATTCGATTGGCTACGGTTTAACATGGTTTTATTCGGCTATTGAGATGACAGAATTCATCATTGCGCATTGGCTTGACATCGTCACTACGGTGCTGGGACTGGCATATATCCTGTTGGAGTACAAGGCTAGCCCGTGGCTATGGCTGGTGGGATTCGTCATGCAGGCACTGGGCATCGTACTCTACTATCAGAAAGAAATCTATGCCGACTGCGCGATGGAGTTCTACTATCTCTTGATGACGGTCTACGGATACTGGCGGTGGGTAAAAGGCAGCAAGACGAAACAAGAGCTTCCCATCCGCCATTTCCCTCGCCGACTAGTACTGCTATGGACGGGAATCATCGCTGGTATATGGGCTGTCATCTACTGGCTGCTGGTGACATATACCAACAGCAATGTGCCTTTAGCCGACGGCTTCACTACGGCGCTCAGCCTGGTAGGCATCTGGGCACTGGCACATAAATATCTGGAACAGTGGTTCATCTGGATTGCGGTCGACATCGTCACCTGCGGGCTCTATTTCTATAAGGGCATTCCCTTCAAGGGCTCGCTCTATGGCCTCTATGTGATCATCGCTGTCTTTGGATACTTCAAATGGAAGCGCCTGATGAATGCTGACCAAAGGAAATCGGAATAGCTAGAAGGGAATCTCCAACTCGACGGGAGGAAGCTGGGTAAAGGTGAGCCGATGGTGAGGGCTGAGTCCATGCTGACGGATGGCATCGCGATGAGCCTTCGTGGGATAGCCTTTATTCTGCTGCCACTGATACTGTGGAAAATCCTTGGCCAACTCTATCATGCAATCATCACGATAGGTCTTGGCCAGGATCGAGGCTGCGGCGATAGGCATCAACTTGCCGTCGCCCTTGACAATAGTAGTATATGGAAGGCTGCGCCAAGGCTTGAAGCGGTTGCCATCGACGATGACGGCCTGCGGCACTATTGACAAGCCATCGAGAGCACGATGCATGGCCAAGATCGAGGCATTAAGGATATTGATCTTATCAATCTCTGCCGCACTGGCAATGCCTATAGCCCATGCCACGGCCTCCCGCTCGATGACTTCACGCAACTGTCGACGCTGATGATCGGTGAGCTGCTTCGAGTCGTTGAGCAGAGGATGCTCGAAGTCATCAGGCAGGATGACGGCTGCAGCATAGACAGGACCAGCCAGGCATCCTCGCCCAGCCTCATCGGTGCCAGCCTCCACAAGGCCCGTATAGAAGTGTTTCTCGAGCATAGAATATTATGAGAGCATAGGGATGACACGTCTGATAGCTGCAGCCAGAGCCTCCACTTCGTCCATCGTATTGTAGAGTGCAAACGACGCACGCACGGTGCTAGTGAGTCCCAGGCGCTCGAGCAGCGGCTGAGCACAATGATGTCCTGTGCGCACGGCTACACCCAGCATATCAAGCAGCGTGCCCATGTCCAGCGGATGTATGCCATCTACTACGAAACTCACCACAGCATCCTTATCATGGGCTTTCCCTATGATGCGGAGCCCAGGAATGTCGCTGAGCAGCTCTGTGCAATACTGCAACAACTGCTGCTCGTGCGAGTGAATATTGTCGAGACCAAGGGCTGTAATATAGTCGATAGCGGTAGCCAGTCCATGAGTAGCAACATAGTCGGGCGTACCGGCCTCAAACTTGAAAGGCAGCTCGTTGAAGGTGGTCTTTTCCCAGCTCACCGTGCTGATCATCTCTCCCCCACCCTGATACGGCGGCAGCCGGTCGAGCCATTCCTCCTTGCCATAGAGCACACCTACGCCAGTAGGTCCATACATCTTATGTCCGCTGAAAGCCATAAAGTCGCAATCCAGCTCCTGCACATCGATTGACATGTGGGGAGCACTCTGGGCTGCATCAACAAGCACTGGAATGCCCAGCTCATGGGCTTTGCTGATGATAAAGGAAACGGGGTTCACCGTTCCCAGCACATTGCTCACATGAGCCACACTCACCAGCTGCGTGCGCTCCGTGAGCAGCTCGTCGAGCAAGTCTAAGCGAAGCTCACCATCATCCGTGATGGGCAGATGACGCACGACGATGCCTCGCCGCTCGGCTTGCATCTGCCAAGGCACGATGTTCGAGTGATGCTCCATATCCGTCAGCAGCACCTCGTCACCAGCCTTCATCATCGACTCACAAAAGGTAGAGGCCACCAGATTGATTGCCTCGGTGGTGCCACGCGTGAAGACGATCTCTTCCGACTTACGGGCATTGATGAACTGGCGCACACGCTCACGGGCAGCCTCATGCAACTGAGTGGCCTGCTGCGAGAGATAGTGAACGCCACGATGCACATTGGCATTGACGTTGAGATATTCCTCGCGCATGGCATCGAGCACTTGCAGGGGCTTCTGCGTGGTAGCAGCATTATCGAGGTACACGAGCCTGCGCCCGTGTACCTCGCGCTCAAGGATGGGAAAATCCTGTCGAACTAAATTGATGTCGTACATTATTTCATGATAACTTTGCGCACCGTACCGTCACCAGCCACGATGATATTCAGACCACGCTGCATCTGACTAAGGCGTGTACCGCCAAGGGAATAGATGCCGGCAGCTGGCTGTCGGATTTCAGTAGCGATACTCTCGATGCCCGACAGCTCAGCGTTCAGCTCGTCGAGCAGCTTCTGCGACTCCTCGCCTGCTACAGCCACATAGATATCGAACACCTTAGCACTCATATCGCCCGAAAGCTGAGCCAGGCGCACATACACCTCACCGTCGCCGTCATAGCTGCGGGTATATTTCTTCCACATGCGCGAATAGCCCGTCTTGGCTATCTCCTCGCCTACGGTCTCCCACTGCTCGCCGTCGGCCGACACCTGTGCCACTAGTGGGCCGCCCTGCATATTGGCCAGGACAACGATGTCGAGAGGAGCCTGATATTTCGTCTTCGACTCTATCGAGCCATTGGGTTCCTCGTCAGAATAGATCTTGTAGAACTGGATGTCGTAGCTGGTAATGGGGAACAACGGGTCAATGTCCTCAGCCACTGAGGGATAGTAACCACCATCGTTCGTGCCGATCTTGTCGGTAGAGGCACCCGTGTTCTGCCAGAGCATCGACTGTCCGTAGCTCTTCACCAGCCACATGGGCTCTTCGCCCGGCTCATCGCGCACCTCGGGTTCCTTCTTCGGACCACGGCCAGGCACAATGGTCTCTTCACCCGTTTCTGGGTCTACCACCACCTCGTCTTCGCCAGGCTCATAGGCCGACGCAGCGCTCTTGCCCCAGCTGAAAATGCCGTCGCCATTGCTCTTGTCGTCCCACTTTGCAGCACGATAGTGACCTGTGACATCGATGACTACACGCGGATTCCTCACCAGCACGCGCTCTTCGGCCACCTCTGACCATACCTCCTGAGCAGCCACAGCAAAGGCCGTGATGTTCTGAGGCATCTGGATGACGAAGGGCTCCTGATACTTGGCCGACTTAATGGTGTCGGTGGTGTTCTCGAAGTTATACCAGAGCACAGCATCCTCCGTTGCACAGGTCAGCGTCACCACCGTCTGCCCGTCTTGCATGTCATAGCTGATGACGGGTGTCTTGGGCTGCTCCTTGATCTCGATGTCCATCTGAGCCACCTCGCTCAGCGTGTAGCCCTCGGCAATGGCAACTGCCTTCACCGTGCAGGGATGATCGACGGTGAACATACCCTCATAGAGAGTGCTGGCCGTCGTGGGATCGGTGCCATCGATGGTGTAGAACACCTGTGCCTTGGGCAGGCTGGGAGCCTTGATAGTGACCTCGGTAAAGAAATTCTTGTACACACGCGAGATGCTCGGAGCCTGTGCAGGAGTGATGTCGCGCTTCGAGTCAGCCAGCAGCATAAGGGCATTGTCCAGCACCTTCAAGGCCGCCTCGGTATAGTCGCTGACGTACGGCATATAGATATAGCCGTTGTGATTGATGTTGTGCATATGAATCAGCGTGGGAGCATCTTCGTTCTCCATGCCCACAGCCATCACCTGATCGCCGGCAAAGAAGTCGCTCAATCGCACGGCAGGCAGTTGCTCCTGCGACTCGCTCACCTGCAGCGCCGTGATGTCGCCCTCAGTGATGAGCTCTGCTCCATTGAACAAGGCATGCTTCGGGTTGGTCACTCTGGTAAACATGCTGGCAGAATAGGTCATCTTACCGTATTTCTCGTCCATATAGACTCGCTCGTTGACATTGAGCACAGGCACCCACGACAAGAAACCGCCGATGGAGGGAGCACCCTTCACGGTGGAGCAGGGGCCTACCACCACCACGTCGAAGCCCTGCATCTCCTCGGCACTCTTCTCGCCATTCACGCTGATCTCCGTCAGCTCAGTATTCTCGCGGCTAGAGAGGTAATTGTAGAGGATGTCCTTTTCGCCGTCGGTGATATAGCCCACCTTGATCGTCTCGGCCACGTCGCCCTCGTCGATCATAAACAGCGTGAAGTCGATACCAGCCTCAGGCGTCAGCTGGAACTGCACGTCCACAGGCCCCTCGCTGTCGCTCTGCACCTCCCAGGTAAAGGAATAGGTGCCCAGCGAGCCATCCACTTGATTGCCGACGAAGATACACTTGCCGTCGGTCAGCACGCCATCGGTCAGCACCAAGTAATCCTGTACTGGGGCGATGCCTCGGTTCGTGGCCGTACCGTTGGCCGAGCGTCCCACCACCGTCACCTTCTGTCCTTTCTGCAGCTGGGGGAACGTGATCTTCGTCCCCTTGCGTGTCAGGCGCATCTTGTTCTGTGCCAAATGGATGGAATTGGCTTTATTGCTGCCGATGTCGATGAGCAGGCCTGCCGTCTCGGCTATCACTTCGCCGTTAGCCTTCAGCGGTTCCGAGGCAGAAGGCTTCGTCTCATTTTTCCAGTTGTTGGTGACGCCGTCAGCATCCGTTCCGTTCGAACTCCAGTTTTGGGTGTCGGCATTGAGGTTAGTTACGGTCTCATCGCTAAGTCCTCGGGTAAAGTCCCAGGTTTTCTTATCCTGGGCATGCGTGCCGACAGCCAAAGCCATCAGCATCATTAGTGTAAACCATTTCTTCATAAGTCTTTCGTTAATTAGTTTGTCAGTTATTCTATTTCTCTTTCACCATATCTATCAGTTGCCGTGAGGGAGTAAGCTCAGTACCAATGGGCTTCAGCTGCCAGCGAACGGTCCAATTCAGTTCCTGACCAGGAGCGAGAGTTGCATAGGCTCCCTGGCTCTCCAGTTCAATGTAGGTCTTGCCACGATTTACATATACCTGCACCTCAGCTTCGCCAGGGGCGGGCTCATCGGGCTTCAGATCCTGGAAATGTTTGATGAGCATCAGACCATTTGCAGCATAGGCCAGCCATCCCTTGCCGTCGGCATTGATCTTACGATTCTGGTTGGCTTCGTCGGTACGATACCACACGGCCCCGTCTTTCTGCTCAAAGATGAGTAAGCCAGCAGGGGTGATACCCTCCAGGGGAGCATCGAAGAAGATGACGCCGTCACCATTCTGCACACGAGTGATCTCCCAAGGAGCCACGCGGCGCTCGATGCTGTCCTCGTTCACGATGGTGTAGGTCACCACGATAGCCTGGGCCTTCTCGTCGGTAGAGAACGTCTTGCGGATGCGGAACTTCAGCCGGGGTGACACCTGGCTGGTCATCACCAGGCGCCCATCCTTCTGTTCCACGGTGTAGGCCCCTTTGTCGTATTCCGGCACGGGAGGCCAGTTCCACTCCTTCTGAGGACTGGTCCAGAACGTGCTTCCGAAGGACTCAGGGAAGCGCGACTGTGAGATCACCTCCTGATCTTTGTACTTCAGCGACAGGATCTTGCCACCGCGTTGTGCGTCGATGGTCATCGTCAGTTCTCCCACGCCGATGTTATACTTGCCCTCGCTGTCAGTTGCAGGTGCAGGCGTTGTGTTTTGTGCTATAGCCACACTCGTAGCCAGAGCAAGGAGCAAGCTCCAAGTCAGTTTTTTCATCATCAACAAATTTTTACCTTGCAAAGGTAATGAAAAAAAACCGAACGGCAAGCAATCGTTGGTGTTTTTTTCCTTATAATCAACTGAAAAGGCCTCCTTGCACTTCTACGACTGCTTTCTAGTACTACCTCCGCGCCGTCGAAGTACAGCAAGGAGGCTGTCGAAGTACAACAAGAAGGCCGTCGGAGTAGGAGCACAAATACCGGCAGCCACATCCTTGATGATGCAGCTGCCGGTACTATCGTGACTGTTCGTCTGTCAGATGCTTACTCTTCCAGCCAGTCATCCTCATCATCGTCCCACTGGGTACGACGACGGCTAGGCTTGATGCCAGGGGTACCTCCACTGATATCACCTGCACCAGGCGATCCGTTCAACAGGGGCTGCGAGTCGGTAATGACGATTGTCATTTCAGGGATGATGTATTTTTTCATGTCTTTTGTCTCCTATTATTTAACGATCTTCTTTCCGTTGATGATATAGATGCCGGCAGGCAGGCTTTCGAGCGTATCGCTGACCTTTACACCATTCAGATTATAGACGCCGCTCTTCACCGACATCTTCTGAGCGGGCAGCATGTCGGCAATACCTGTGGTAGTGCCTCCGCCAATACCGATACTTAGCATGTCGGTGGCATACTGGTAGGTGGTGGGAGCGAAGTAAGCACGGAACGACTCTACGCTGCCGTCGGTCTTCACGAAGGAACTGCCGTCGGCATTGAGCTTGTAGATATTAGTGAGACCGCTCTTCGCTGACGTCGTTCCCACGAACTTGTAGGATGAGCCGGTGATAGTGCCTCGAGCATCGCTGCTAGCCTTTATCTGAGCATTCTTTCCAGAGAACACCAGCGTCTTTCCCTTCAGGTTCCACTTTTCAGCATAATTATCACCTGGCACAGTAAAGATGTAGGGCGTATAGGCACTCATCTTATTGGCATAGTCGAAGTTCACGGTGCTACCGTCGTCGCCACTGAACTCCATCACCCAGAAGTTCTTGCCCTTGTCGGTGCTGCTGTGGAACCAGTCAATTTCCTCATCATTGACTGTTACAGCTTCGACATCAAACGGCAGTGTTATAGTCTCCCAACCACTGCCTGAGGCAAAGGCCTTGTCGGCAGTATGGTTCAAGCTGATGTTGGTAGCGGTGAATGCCACAGGAGTATAGAAGTCGTAACCGTCAATCAGCTCGATCTTATCGGCCACTCCATTCTTGATGACGTTGGTGGCTCCGCTGAGGCTTGCGTCATCGTCCAGCAGGAAAATGGTGTTAGGATTAGCCTGCGATGTGATAGTCTGAACGGTAGTTTGTCCACGGAGGTCGACGAAGGAGGTAGTGGCATCGGTGGCGACGGATGCTTTAGCCTTCTTCATAATGGAGTTGCCTTCTAAATCGTAAACGGCATAAGCATCAACTGTAGTATAGAACTCTTGGAGCTTATCCCTGTTCTCAACGAGAGTGCCATTCTGGTTATATGCAGTAGTGAAACTATATTTATCAGCATCCACTAATTGTTCTGTAGTTCTAATTATCTCTATAGTCGAATTTGCAGGAACAGTTTCTTTATAACCTACTCTATAGCCAGAGCCTGAACCACCTTTCCAAGACCAAGTATAGAGATAAATGTAGCCTGCATAATTGTTTGCGGTATTGTTAGTCACCTTCATTTTCACCTGAGCAGTATTGCCGAGGATTTCTGATCCCTCTACATTGATGATTTCGTGGGCCAAGGTAAGCTCTACGTTGTTGGTGGCAGTACCGCCTTCTGGCGAAGTAACAGTAATCGAGCCAGAGGCAATAACATTTGATCCGTCACTATTTGTGGCAATCTGTATTGGCATTGTTCCTGCAGAGGTGGGAATATATTCTATGGTAAATGTTTTCGTGTTACCTGCGGCCACTTCAAACATCTTACCGCCTGCCAATTCACCATTGACAAAGAGATAAAGGTAATTGTTAAAGAACGTCCCACTATTAGTTATGTCAGAAATAATATTGACCACCGATCCCGTCTCACCTGTAGCACTTATTGCGCTACCAGAGAGCGATATCGAGGAACTAGTTAGTGTCATCGTGTTATCACTGATAGTAGCATATACAACGTGTTGATCGGCATTAATACTCTTGTACCATACATCAGTATCAGCTGGTCGGCTGATACATAGTATCTTATAGTCGCCATCTGGAACATCTGCACCTAATGAAGCAGTAACGGAACGATCTCTAAAACCTGAATAATTGCCAAGCGAAGCATTACCATATATATGAGTATCAACGAGCTCTCCACTATTATTATAAAGACCAAAGCCAATGCTAAAGGTGTTTTCTGCTCCTGACAAGTTCCAACTGGTAAAGACCAATGGCACTTCGAAATCTTCGGATGCACCCGAACGCGTGGCAGACGTAGCAGAAGAAGAAAGTGCTTCCGCCGTCAATAAAGCTGGCACTGCTGGTGTTCCCTTCTGTGGCTGTATACCTATGGTGGCATCCTGTGAGTAGCTATAGCCATCTGTTGAGGACGAAGAGCCGGCTCCACTATTGCTATAGGGATTGGCCACAGCAAGAAGGAAATAGCCGTTGCGAGAACCACCCCATCCCCAATTGAAGTGGAAGAGCTCGTCCTCGTCATATCCGTCAATGACAAACTCATGACCGCCACCGCTCGAAGAACCGCTATAGATGACAGGTCGGCCTTCCTTCAACTCGTTGTAGATGATTTCGCTCCATTGCTCGCCAGTATAGTTGGTGCGCTCAATGTTTGTCGTAGTATTGTCGTAGTCGAAATACTTCTTCAATGCCCTAGCTACTTTCCATGACTGAGCCCCTGAGCTAGAACCGTAGTTCATTTCCACCGACTGACCGCAATAGCGCATCAACTCAGCTACAGCCGCTCCGTCTTCACCATTGTTGTAGGTATCAAACATACCATTCCAGGTAAATTTTGTGGGTGGCAGTTCGTCCAGGGTACCAATCGTTGTGTTAGATGTGTAGCTCGGAATAGCTGTTGTAGCTGCCTGTGGCCATCGGTGGTAATACATCACTTGAGCCATAGCAGTAGCCACACATCCTGTTACGCAATGTATATCACCATAGACAGGATTCCCTTGGTCATCCCATCCTGTCTGTCCGTAATACGTAGGAGTATCGTTATTATAAGGAGCAGTTTGGTTCCACGTACATGTCAATAGCGGACCTATCGATGCATGAGTGCCGCTCATTTTCTTGGGAGCCTTCTGCTGGATGCCTTGCTCCTCCATCCACTTCATCTGGTCCTCATATCCCTGTAGCCACGCACGCATGTTGTCGGGCATGTCCTGGTCGGAGAAGGAGCCATTGTCGGCATAGCCGAGGATGTCGGGAGTGCGGTCGTCACCACTGACGATGACGAAGCCCTGTTGCTCGCCGACGTTGAACACGTAGTAGTAGGCATTGTCCTGGTGCGTCTGCTCGATGCGCAACTGTTGCTTGGCCAGCCGCATGTTGTGGGCCGTACCACGTCGGGCCATGAACTGCTGTGCACGCTGTTGTGCCTGTTCAAGCGTCACGGGTGCAGCCATCGCTACAACACTCATGACAAGCCCCATTAAAAGTAATAGTTTCTTTCTCATAGGTGATTGTTTTTTATTGATAATAATATTCTCTCTTAGGCCAATTTGAGCTACAAAGGTACGAATAATTTCTGAAAGTGAGCATAAGAATTGGACATTATTTGTTTTTTTTCGCCTTCAACGTGCATTATTCCGCCTAAAATGATTAATTTTGCATCCCGAAATCTATACATTAATAAAATAAGGAGAAAAGAACTATGGCAAAGAAAGCACTCTTGATGATTCTCGACGGATGGGGAATCGGACAACACGGACGGGGCGACGTGATCTTTAACACCCCGACACCTTACCTTGACTACCTCACGGCCACCAGCGCTCACTCTCAACTTCAGGCAAGTGGCGAGGACGTCGGTCTGCCCGATGGACAGATGGGCAACTCGGAGGTAGGCCACCTCAACATTGGAGCCGGACGCATCGTCTACCAAGACCTGGTGAAGATCAACCGTGCCTGCAAGGACAACTCCATCGTGGAGAACCCGCAGGTGAAAGCCGCCTACACCTATGCCAAGGAGCAGGGCAAGAAGCTCCACTTGATGGGCCTGTGCTCTGACGGCGGCGTACACTCCTCGCTCGACCACCTGTTCAAGCTCATCGAGGTAGGCAAGCATTACGGCCTGAAGAACCAGACCTTCGTACATTGCTTCATGGACGGCCGCGACACCGATCCTCGCTCAGGCAAGGGATTCATCCAGCAGGTGACCGACGTCTGCGCCCAGAACGATGCTGCTATTGCCTCTATCGTGGGACGTTTCTATGCTATGGACCGCGACAAGCGCTGGGAGCGAGTGAAGGAAGGCTACGACCTCATCGTCAAAGGCACCGGCAAGCAAGCCACCGATATGGTGCAGGCCATGCAGGAGAGCTATGACGAGGGCGTCACCGACGAGTTTATCAAGCCCATCCACAATGCCACTGTCAACGGCTGCATCGAGGAGGGCGACGTCGTCATCTTCATCAACTTCCGCAACGACCGTGCCAAGGAACTTACCGTCGTGCTCACTCAGCAGGACATGGCCGAGCAGGGCATGAAGACGATTGCTGGTCTGCAGTACTACTGCATGACACCTTACGACGCTTCTTTCCAGGGCGTTCACATCCTCTTCCCCAAGGAGAATGTCGAGAACACACTTGGCGAGTATCTTTCACAGCAGGGCAAGAAACAGTTGCACACTGCCGAGACCGAGAAGTATGCACACGTGACGTTCTTCTTCAATGGTGGTCGCGAGGCTCCCTTCGAAGGTGAAGACCGCATCCTCGTACCTTCTCCCAAGGTGGCTACCTATGACCTCAAGCCCGAGATGTCTGCTTACGAGGTGAAAGACAAGCTCGTTGCTGCCATCAATGAGAACAAGTACGACTTCATCGTGGTGAACTTCGCCAACGGCGACATGGTAGGTCATACCGGCGTCTATAATGCCATTGCCAAGGCCGTCTGGGCTGTTGACCACTGCGTTGAGGCCGTTATTGAAGCCGCCAAGAAGAACGACTACGAGGCCATCATCATTGCTGACCACGGCAATGCTGACAATGCCATCAACGCTGACGGCACTCCCAATACAGCACACTCGCTGAATCCCGTGCCGTTCATCTACGTGACGAACAACAACAGCGCTACCGTCAAGGACGGTCGCTTGGCAGACGTGGCTCCGTCTATCCTGCACATCATGGGATTGGAGCAGCCTGCCGACATGACGGGCGAGAACCTGATTAAGGATTAAGAGCGACCCACCCCAGACCCCTCCCTGATTGGAGGGGGGGTAAAATGTAAGGAATGAAAGGAACGAAGTTTCATATAAGGACAATAAACGGAAAGAGGACGGCACTGCTGCTGTCCTTTCTCCTTTTACCTTTCTCGTTCCTCGCTTCTTCTGCCCAGACTGCGGCAGAAGACTTCAACAGTCCCACTTTTGTGCCGACCGTGAAAGTCGGAAAGGTACTTGAGGACGGCGACAGTCTGCTCTATATGGAGATGAACAATGTCTATGTCTTTCCTCCTGTAGTCTTCAGTAGCCAGCGCCAGCAGAACGCCTACATGCGACTGGTGAAGAACGTCAAGACTGTGCTGCCCATTGCCAAGGAGGCAAATATGATTATGATGGAGACTGCAGAATATCTTGAGACCCTGCCCGACAAGAAAGCCCGTGATGAGCACATGAAGCGCGTCGAGAAGGGCGTCATGCAAGCCTATAAGCCCCGCATGAAGAAACTCACCTATTCGCAGGGCAAACTGCTCATCAAACTTATCTATCGTGAAAGCCACTCCTCTGGCTACGAGCTGGTACAGGCTTTCTTAGGACCTGTCAAGGCAGGCTTTTATCAAGCTTTTGCTTGGGCCTTCGGTGCTTCCCTCAAGAAACAGTACGACCCCGAAGGCGTTGACCGTCTCACCGAGCGCGTCGTGCTCATGGTCGAGGCGGGACAGCTATAACCCATTATTCTTTTTCGCTGAAGATGACCTGTAGGAGCGTCTGACCGACGGCTTCGAGGGTGTTACGGTCTATGTGCTGCATGTCGTCATTGACGGTGTGCCACGTAGGCCCGAAGTTGCTCTGCGGACATTCGGGGTAGTGGTTGATGATGTCGATGCAGGGGATGTGTGCCTGCTCGTTGACTGGGATATGGTCGTCGGTGATATAACCACCCATTTGTGCGGGGAAGAAACTGCCATAGCCTGCTGCCTGTGCTGCTTGCCACACCTTTTCTACGATGGGGCGTGCGTGCTGTAGTGAATAGCCTTCGTGGTAGAACTTGGCACCCTGACCGCCTACCATGTCGAGGAGGATGGCGTATTTGTAGGTGTTGGGTGATGGGTGTTGGGTGTTGGGTGATGGGTGTTGGGTGTTGGTAGCCCAGTATTGGGCACCGAGCGCCCAGGAGTCCGCATCGCTCTTGTTTTCCCATTGAGGAATGCCCCAGTCTTCGGCGTCGAAGCAGATGAAATCGACGGCAACGTTCAGTGAGTCGTGCTGCTGTAGTTGTCGTGCGAGTTCCAGCATGACTGCCACACCCGAAGCACCATCGTTAGCTGCCAGCACGGGCTTGTGCCAGTTGGCAGAGTCTGGGTCGTTGTCAGCC
>JAEEGK010009302.1_pt1 | contig 22974 bp, 14 predicted proteins | sample 8958771 | NCBI WGS metagenome assembly JAEEGK01 (sample SAMN16246547, study PRJNA631951) | gut metagenome | biome: gut microbiome; feature: rumen; material: SC-attached | host: Bos | place: Iran: Karaj | collected 2018-10 | reverse complement strand
ATCTTATAATATTAAAAACCAAAATAAATTATAATTGATAAAACCAAAATAAAAATATATTTCATAATAATTTTTTAATATTAATTCAATTAATTTTTCCTATTAAAAAAATTAATATTAATTATTTTATTAAATAAACATTTCTAAAATTAAGTAATCAATTGTATTTTATTCATAACTAAATCCATTTTTTTTCTATAATCAGTATGGCCTAATTTTAAAGGAGTAAAATCAATACTTTTAAATTTATCTAATTTCAAATTTAATTTTCCCCCATAACCAATAGGATTTCTTTTCATAGCAAAAGTATATAATTCTTTTAAAATTTGATCTTCATTACTCCAACAATTAATAATTTTTCCATTAATAATTTTATCAAACATTTTTGCATAATGTTCTTCTTTATGTTCCATTGAAGTAGCCCCAGCAATTAAAATAACATCTTTAATTATATCATCACATTTAATTTTATCATTTATTTTATATAACATTTTAATACAATTACTTATTACATGTGTTCCAAGTGAAAAACCTATTAAACTTATTGTTTGATATTCAAAAAATATTTTAGATGCTATTATTAATGCTAATATTTTTCCACATAATTTTGCTTTTTTTGATGAATTTACAAAAATTTCTTCTGGTTTAAATTCGACATTTTGTTCTTCATTTTGTGAAACTGTTAAATTTTTTAAAAAAAAATTTGCCACTTTAAATATTGAATTTTGAGTTACTGAATTTATTGATTCACTTGGCCAATTATAATAATAACATATATTTGTTTTATTTATATTTAATGCGAAATTTTCCCATTCTTCAATATGGTCATCATTATCTGAAAGAAATCCACTTACAAAAATTATACAATGTGTTGATTTTATTTTTGGATTTAATGATTCTAAATTTATTGAAGTTATATTTTTATCTTTGCTTATATTTGTTACATTTTCAATAAAATTCATTAGTTTATTTTGCTGATTAACTAATAAAGGGTCAAACATTTTTTTTGATAAAATACTTATTTCACTTTTATTTATTTCTATAATTGATTCTTTTATTGTTGATTTTTTTACTAATATGTCTTTATTTTCTGTATTATCTATGTTTGTTAATAATTTTTTTATTTCTCTTATATTATATGATACATTTTCTTTTACTGGAAGAATTGTATAAATTAACATTGATTGACAGAAGTCACTTATTTCATTTACATCTAAATATTTTTCGAAAGGAAGAATTGAATTATTTAAAATTACTTTCATTTTTGCACTTGTAATTATTTTTGTTGTATCAGATATGAAATAAATATTTTTAGTTTTTTTATCTTTTATTATTATTCCATTAAATATTAATGTCAAACATAATATTATTGATAATATTTTATTTTCATTTGTACCAATTTCATTTAATATTGAATCTAATTTTTTTATAGATTCTTTTTCTGAAATTTCTATATTTTCTTTTATTAATTTATTTAAAACAAAATTTACTTGATAAATTTCATTATAATCTTTATTTTCATTTAATGTATCTAAATTAAATATATAATATAAATAATTAAAATATTTAAAAAAAACTTCTAAAACATTTTGATTTGTGAAATATTGTCTATTACATAACATAATTAAATCTACATAACTTTTATATGAATCACTTTTTGATTTACTAAAAAACATATTTTCTTCATTTTTAATAAATATTTTATCAAATAATTTTAGTGTTTCAATTTTATAAGTATCAAATACCTTTGATAAGATATTTATTCCTTTTGATGAAGCTAATGTTAAAAATCTATCTTCTATTAATTTATTATATTTTGATTTTAAAAAATGAGGAAATAAATTTCTTTGTTTAAAATCATTTGATAAATAATTATAAAATTTTTTATTTAATTCATTTATTTCAGATGATAAAAAATTGGAAATTTCATTTTCATTTGTTTCATTAATTATTTTATTAAATGAAATTTTTTCTATTTCTTTTTCTATAATTTTATTATATAAGCTATAAAATTTTTCATTTATTTTATATCCTATTTTTATATCACAAAATGATATTGTTAATTTTTCTTCAAGTAAATATTGAGATAAATTTTTTATTTTAAAAGGAATATTTTTATTATTTGAATTTATTTTCATTAATTCTATTGTCAATTTATTTTCTAAATTAATAAAAAAATCAAAAATCCCATCTTCATTTTTAAATTTAGTCTGTTTTAATGGAAAATTATCATTAAAAAACTTATTTAACTCATCATTTAATATTGTAACTTCTTTTGCCATTTAAAAAATATATCAAATAAAAATATTCAATAATAGTAAATATTTTATATACTTTTTTAATAAAATTAAAATTATATATTCTACTAACTAAATATTTTTATAATTGTATTTTTTATAAATTATAATACAAGACAAAATACTTTTTTAAAACTTAAATTTAATTAATTTACTATTTTTTAATCTTCTTTAAATTTCTATTAATTTCTTTAATATTATTTGATTGATAATTAGCAACTTTAATAGTATTTAAAACATAAACAGAACTAGAATTTGCATTTTCTTCATCAAAAACAGAACTTTGGTATTTAATTTTATTTTTAAATGAATTAAAATCATTATATTCTTTTAAGTTTTTCAAATGTTCATTTTCTTTCAAAAAACTAATTGAATTTTTATGTTTAATAATAATTGGCATATATTTATTTTTTATTTTCTCAATTTCTCTATTCATTTGATTTTCCAATCCAGCTAATCTTGTAATTAATTCAGGTAATGAATTTTCATTTATTTCATTATCATTTACTAAAGATTGAATTTCTTCTTGTGTTAAAGGTATTTTTTTTCCTTTATTATTATAATAATTATTATTGTTGTTATTATAATTATTATTATTATTCTCATTTTTCCTTAATTCATTTTCACTATTATTCTTATTTCTTATTAAATTATTAGAAGATAATGGTGGTTTTAAATGTTTTTTACTATTAATAATATTATTATTATTTAATTTATTATCAATATTATTTGCTGAATTATTATTATTAATACTACTATTTGATGCTGTTGAATGACCTCCATTAGAAATTTTTTTATTTTCTTGATATATTAATTTAATATTTTCATTATTAACATCTTTTTCTTCATTTTTATTATACTCATTTTTTTCTTCATAACTCAAACCATTCATTCCATATTTATTAATTAAATCCATATAATTATAATTAAAACCATTCATTAAATTACTAGTACTTTTACCATAATAATAATTATTATTATTACCATAAAAATTAAATTGATATTTTTTCTTATCATCATTATTAAAATTATTACCTTCATCACAATCATCTTTAATAATTACACTTCCATAATTTTCATTATCATCATCATTATTAATAACAGTTTTTAAATTCTCATCACTATAATTTTCATTATAAACAACACTATTACTCAAATTATCACTATCACAATTTTCCAAAGAATCTTTTTCACTTATTTCATTATAATCAAAAGACAAATTATCATATTCTTTCATTTTTTCTCTATAAAAATTAATATCATCAATAGAATTTTTAATTAATTTTTCAATAACAAATTTCCCATTATTGACTTTAGTAATAAAATTATGTTTAATTAAATCTTTAGCAGAAGGTCTTTTCAAAGGATCAAAAGTTAAGCATTTCATAACAAAATCATTAAAATCTTTACTCCATAAATTAGGATTACTTAAACCTTTTGGAGGATTACTAATAATTTTTTTCATAACTAAAAAGGTTCTAATTTCAGAATAAGGAGGTTTACCTTCTGCCATTTCAATACAAGTAATTCCAAGTGACCAAATATCACATTTTGAATCATAATTACTTTGAGAAATTACTTCTGGACTCATCCAATATGGTGTTCCAATTTTTGATATTTTTTTACTAAATGAATGCATTAATTGAGTTGATACACCAAAATCACCAATTTTAGCATAACCATTTTTTGTTAATAAAATATTACCTGCTTTTATATCTCTATGTATTTTTTTTTGATCATGTAAAAATATTAATCCTTTTAATATATTTTTTATTATTGATGATATTTCATTTTCTTTTAATGTTTTTTTTGTTATTCTCATTAAGTCTAATATACTTCCACAATCACAATATTCTATTATTATCCATATTTTATTATTTTTTATATATGAATTATAATATTTTATTATATAAGGACTGTTACTTTGTTTTAAAACATTTATTTCTTTTTTAAAATTTTCTATATTTGATTTTAAAATTGTTGAAATTTTTGCTGCGAATATTTCATTTGTTTGCCTTTTACGTACTTTATATACTACTCCATAGTTTCCTTGACCTAGTTTTTCTAATATTTCATATATTAATTCTGGGTCCTCGTTTTTTGTTGTAATGAAATCATACATTTTTTTTTTTATTTTATTTTATTTTTCTTTAATATGTTTTTTTTTGCTTTTTTTTAATTTAATTTTTTATAAATATAATTTATTATATTTTTATAATTCTTTATTTTTATTATTTTATTTTTTAAAAAAAAATAAATAAAATGACTGAATCGTCTGTTAAGAGTTCTATAAGAAATTTCATTACTAATCCAAAATCAACTAAAGAAAGGTTTTTAGATGCAATTGATTTTTCAAATTTTGCAACTCAATTAAGTAGTGTAGGAAAAATGTTAGATGAATCAATATTAAAATTTACTAAAAGGTTTTTAATAATACAAACTGAATTAGAAGAAATGAAAAGAGAATTTATAGGAGATATTTCATTAATAAATGACTATATAAATATATCAAAAAAAGGAAAAAATGATAATTTAAAAAATGGAAAATATTATATGAAAATTAATAATATTCCAAAATTACCAAATTATTGTCAAAAAAACTCACTAAAAACTGATAGAAAAATACTTAATAAATCACTTTATTTAAATTATAATAAACCGTTATTTAGTAATAATTCATCAACAAATATATCAAGTAAAAGTAATCCAAGAAATAAAAGAAAAAATCTTGAAAAAAAAATTCATAATTTTTTTAAAAGTTATTCACCTTATCATAATACTCAAAAAAGTAAAAATGAAAATTTAAATAATTCAAATAATTTTTCAAATTGTAGTTCAATTAAAAGAAAAAATAGTAAAAGTTCAATATCTTCAAATAATAAATATATAAAAAATAAACCAGATATAATTAATACATTTCCAGATAATAAAACAAAGGCAATTTATTTATTATTAAATTCTCCTATTTTATCATATGAAGAAAAATTAAAATTATTACCTTCAAAAAAAATTATTTGTTCTAATATTTCAGTAAATGATATTTTAAATAATTCTTTATCAATTATACAAAATAAAATTAATTTACTTAAGCAAAAAACAATAGAAGAAGATGAAAAATTAATTATAGAAAAAATTTGTAATTATCCAAGTAAAACTGCTAAAACTGGATTAAATTTTTTAAATAATGAAAAAGAAAAAGAATTAATGATTAATAATGAGCAAAATAAAAAATTATTAGAAATGACGAGTATTTGCTTAGGTGAAAAAATAAAAATCAATAAAAATATTAAAGAAATTTATAATATTTTATTTAAAAAATATAAAGTTAATTCAATTAAGGAATTATATTTTAATTATATTTACAAAAAAATATATAAAGATTCAATAAATGAGAAATTAGAACAAAAAGAAATAAAAAAAATCTTAACTTGTTTAGAAAATAATAAAAGTTTAATTTCAGATGTTTTAACTAATAATAATAATATAAATTTTTCATATATTGCATTTTCACTTGATGAAATTTATGAATATTTATGTGGCATAAAAGAAATGGATGAGGATTTAAAAGAAAAAGTAAGAAATCAATTAGAATTAAATTTATTAATTGAAGATGCAGAAAAAATAAGAAATTTAATTAAATAAGAAAATTTAAATTTTTTTTATTTTTATAAAAATTTTTTTATATAAATACCCTCTAATTAATGAGTTTTATTTAATTATAAAATGCTTTTCCAAAAGAAAAAAAAATTCCCTCAACATAAAGAATTAAATATTATTAGATTAGAGCTTATTGATTATATAATTTGTTTAAATAAAAAAAGTGCTGAAATTTATAATGATGAATGTTCAAAAATAGGTTTAAACATTTTTTCTCTTAAAGACGCTTTGCCAAAATTAGTAAATTTATATGATTTGAAAAATAAAGATAGTGAAAATAATGATGATAGTAATTCTAGTTTAAAAGATAGTAAAAAATATTATTATTTTAGAGAAAGGCAAAAAAAAGACAAAAAAAAATTAAATTTTGGAAATGAAGATAGGAATAATTTTTTAAATAAAAAAAGAAATAGTCATAAAAAAATCAATAATAATAATGATTTAAAAAAAAATAAAAATAATTATATATGTATAAACAAAAATTCAGAAGATTACTTAAATAATAATGTAATAAGAAGAGAAGATTTATTCAAATTTTTTAAAATTTTGGATAATAAAATAGATAGAAAAAGAGAAAAAATTATTGTCACAGATAAAGTTCAAATGTCAATAGAAGAGAAAAAAGAATTTATAAATGAAATAAGAAATAGATTTCCACAATTATCTTTGGCACAAGTAATGGAAATTCAACACAAATTTTTTAATGATTCTTCTAATAATTGTGAAAATGGTATAATTAATATTGAATTAAATAAATTAAGTCAAGAGAAATTAAAAAGATTATATTATTATATTCAAGATTATGAAATGAATAATTTACTTGATCCAAATTTTATTAATTATAAAGAAGAAATTAAAAGAAGAAATTCAGAAAAGAAAAATCCAATTGTGAATAATATTCATAATTTTTCATTTAATAATCATAAGACATATATGTCAGATTTAGATGATTCTGATGATTCAGATGATGATGATGATAATTTATCTGATGAAAATAATCAAAAGAAAATAGATTCTAATATTCAAGAAAATGAAAATAATTTAAATAAAGAAAATTTAAGCAATGAATATATCAATCATAACTTTATTCCTGATTCAAATGAAGTAAATAATAGTGATATTTTTGAAAATTATTCCAATTTATCTGATAATGAATAAGTATAATAAATATAATATAATCATATGATAAATGAATAAAAAAACAAAATAAAAATAAACATTTAATATTTAGTTTAAATTATTTTCAAATTTATGTTATTTTTTAAAATAGAAACTCTAATCATTATTAAAAGTTTTTTATTTATTTTTGTTTTATTTCTATTTTTATCTAATTCATTTTTCCTTTTTCCTATTTTTTGATTTATTCTTCATCATTAACTTTTATATTTTTTAGATTAACAAAAATTAATATAATAATTTTTAATATTTAATTTATTTTATTTTTTAAATATTTGTTAATACAATATGAGTGAAGATAATATTTTAAAAAATAAAAAAATTGGATTTAGAAAATTAAATACAATTCATTCAATAAGTATTGAAAAAGAAGAAAAAAACTACGAAAGAAGAAATTTTTCATTTACAACAATACAAATGAAAAAAGATGATAAAATAAAAATATTATCATATTTAAAAAATAAAGAATCAATAATAAAAGAAGAAGAAGAAGAAGAAACACATAGGTTTTTTTTACAAAATAAATTATTAAAAACAAAGAATGGAAAAGATTTAAATGATGAATTATCAAATGATAAAATAAATAATTCAACAATTCAATCGACAATGAATAATGAAAGTTATTCTTTTTTAAAAGCAGAAGATAAAATTCATATTTTTTTTAAAGAACCTCCTCAGAAATTAATTATAAAAAAGAATATTTTTAGTAAAAAAGTTCCAATTCATTTAAAGAAAAAATCAATAGAAAGAGTAATTGAAAGAAATAAATCAATAGGAAATTTAAATAAAAGATTTGAAGAAATAAAGAAAAAAGTTATGTCAAGAAAAAAAAAAATAATTATACGAAATTCATCTTTTAATATAAACCAACATTTAAATACAAAAAGATTTTCTCAAATATATAATTCTAATAATTTCTTATTTCCTCAGAGAAAAAATAATAGTACATTAGATTTAAATGATTTACCAATAAATGATAAAAGTAAAATAGATAATAATCCAGAAAATTTTTTTAAAACTAAAAGATTTACTCAAGATCAAAGTTTAATTCCAAATGAAAAAATTGATAATTATTATTTTAAAATTAAAGCTTCTAAAATTGCAAAAGAAAAAACAAAAAAAACTTTAAAAGCAATAAAAAATATTATGCCTCAAAATTATGAACTTTTAAATCAAAATACAAGTTATTCAATTAAGAATCTAAGTAGAGTAAAAGAATTAGTTCATTTAAAACAAAATAATTATGATGAAAATAATAAGAAAATTAGAGCTAGATTAGGTATTAATACTAATCATAATTATTCTTATCTTAAATCAATTAAGTTTTTTAGTCCTCCTTCCTTTTTTAAACGTACTTTTAAGAAAAAAACAATTCAAATATTTAAAAATTATAAAGGAGTTGGTTTTGGAGCTAGTAGAAATGGAAAAGAAATATTAGAAAAATATGATAGAATGAAATATAAAACTTTAGATTAAAATTATAATACCTTTAATTTAAATAAAATTAAAATGAATATATTTATAGTTTGATAAATTATAAATTAAAAATGAATTTACTTTTTTTTGAATTTCCATTTAATAGAACTTTTATCTTTTCATTTCTTTTTTTATTGGATTTATTTTCTTTCTACTTATTTCCATTTTGAATTAAAACTAGAAATATGAATTTGTTAATTTTCAAACAATATTATTATTTTTATCTTAAGATTTATAAGTTTTTAAAATTAGATTTTTATTGTATTAATTTTATCTCTTTAATTACTCATAAAGCAAAAAAAATAATTTGTTTAAAACTTTAGTATTTCTATTTTAATAATATATTTCTCTAATTAATATTATTCTTATTCATTAATTTATTAAATTGTGGATTTTTATCTAAACATTAAATTAATAAATTATCCATATTGATTAAATATATTAATACAATTTATTATATTCACTTAATAAGACTTAGTATTCATATTATAATAATTTTATTAATCATCTTCTCTAAACTTAATGTTATATTAATTATCTTCATCATTACCTTAATTAATTTCGTTTGCATTATTATAAAAGTATCTATCATTTTTATTATCTTTTAATTTTTTTTTGTTTAATTTTATTTAACTTTTATTTAAACATATTTGGTATATAAATTTTTAAAACTTTTTTTCAACTTTTTTTTCTATTTTTTGTTTTATTTTAACTTTATTATTTTAATTATTTTATTTTATTGTTTTTCTTTTTTTTACAATATTTTTTATTAATTTTATAAAAAATATTTTAAAAACTTTTAAAAAATCTTTTTTTTAACTAATATTTTTCACTATTTTTTAAACATTTTTTATTCATTTTTTTATAATAATATAACACTTTTTCTAATATTTTTATGTTTATTGAACTTTAACTTAAAAATTATTTATATATATAAAATTCATATTTAAATTTATTAAACATTGTTATGAAAAAAAATTGAAAATTCTTAAATAAATATTTATAAAAATATGAAATCAAACATAAGTATTTCAATACAAGAACAAAGTGACAGAGTATTTTTAGAAAATAAATTAAAAAATAAGAATGAAGAAATAAAAGATTTATCAATTAGTAAAGATGATGATACAAAATTAAAAGAATATAATCCAATAGAAATAGCAAATTTTCAAAATGAAATAAAGGATGATTCAAATAAATCATCAAATGATGGAAAAATAAGCCATACTTTTAAAATATTTATAAATAAAAAATTATCAAATAGAGAAAGTAATAATAATATTAATAATAATATTAGTCATAGTCTTCAAATTAGTCCAATTCAAATAAAACAAGAAAATACAAATTATTTTAATAATAATATTCAAAAAACTCATTTTATAAATGAAATGAATTATTTTAAGTGTTATATATGTGAAAATTATTATTTGAGTGATTATATAACTTTACAAATTCCTTGTGAACATAAATTTTGTCAATCATGTGGAAAATTATTTTATGAAGAAAAAATTGAACAAGGTCAGTTTGACAATTTTCAATGTGGAATTACTAAATGTAATATTATAATTCCTGAAACTATAATTGATAATTTAATATCAAAAACTCATTATGATGTTATTACAAAGAAAAAAGAAGAATTATTATCTCCTCAAACAAAACAATATTCAAATGCAAATACAGAAAATTTAATTTTAAATAAAATTGTTGATTTTAATTGTAATTTAAAAAGTTTTTTTGATAAAAATAAATTTCAAAATATTTTAAATTATAGTTTAAAAAATGTTTGTGATATAAATACAAATGAAATTTTTTTTCAATATTCAAAAAATAAAAACCAAATTTGTCCTAATTGTAAAGAAATGCATTTATATGGTAAAAATACAAAACCTTTTGTAAAATGTTTAAATTGTTTAAAAAAATATTGTAAATATTGTTTTAAAATTTACGAAGCAGGACATATTGAAAATGATAGTAAAAATAGATGTAAAGTTTTTTATAGAAGAATAAAAGAAAATAAAAATAACAATAGTTGTTTTAATAAATTTTTACAGAATATTTTAATGTTAATTGGTTCTTTTTTAATAATTTCAACTTTCTTTATTATTAAAATGAAAAAAACATATCAAAATAATAATTGTTCTTTTTTGGTTTTGTTTAAAATTTTGCTTTATTTTTTACTTTCATTAATTTTTACTCCTTTAAGTTTTTTAATTATTCCATATATAAGTATTATATCATGTATATAATTTAATTTATAGTATATAATTATAAAATAAAATTATTCTTTTTTTTACAAAAAATATTAAAAAAAATAATAATTAAAAAACTAATAAAAAATATAATTATCAAAATAAAAAAAAACAGAAAAAAAAAAACAAAAAAAAAATCCATTCTAGAAACCAAAAAAAAACAATTTAATATAAAAACCCAAAATCAAACTTAAAAAAACATATAATTAAAAAAAAGAAAAAAAAATGGTAGATTGGAAAGGATTATTAAACTGGTCATTAAAATACAATGACGGAACACGTTCAACAGAAGATATAAAGCCAATGTCAAAAGAAGACATGGAATTTCTTCAAAAAGCATTTGAAAGTGTATGTGTAAATGAAATGAAAGAAATATGGAAAATATTAGACGAATGTAAAAAAAGAGAAGGAGACTCAGAAAAAGAAATAAATGATAGAATAGAGTTATTAAATTTATTAAGTTCATATTTAGATGGTTTAGAAAATGCAAGAAATGTAGTAAGAGGAAAAAGATTAAATGAAATAATTGATTATTTCTTTGATTGTAAACACAAAAAAGTTAAAATAGAGTTAGGAAATATTTTAACTCAAATGACACAAAATGATGGTTATGTACAAAAAGCTGCTTTAGATTTAGGAATATTTAAATTTTTAGATGAATTAAATAAAAGTGAAGATAAAGATTTAAATAAAATGTATATTTATTTATTAACTGGAATGATTTATGGTGATGAATTAGATGTTAGAAAATATTTTATTAATGAATTAAATGGAATTGTATTCTTGTTTAATATGTTAATTAGAGAAGAAGGTAATTATAAAAATGAAAGAAGATTATTAAATATTATGGCTGATTTAACTAAAATTATTGATCATGAAGATAAAAAAGATGCTGTTAATATTAGATTAATGGCTTTAAATAAAATGAAAGAAATTGATCTTCATCATAAATTTTTAATGTTGTTAAATGATTTTAATTATTCTGATAAAGATAATTGTGATATTACTCATGTTATTTTTGATAATATTTGTAATGTTATTGAATTGTATGAAAATGGAATTGAAGAAGTTAATAATAAAATTAAAGAAAAAAATGAATTGATTGCTAAAAGTAATTTAAGTGAGAAGAAAGTTAGTGATGAAAAAAAGTTTTTGATTAAAATTATTTCTAAGATTAAAAGTAGACAAAAAGATATACAAGAAAAAGGAAATAAAAAAAATGATAATGTTGTTCATGAAAGTAAATTAATAGGAGGAAAAGAATCAATGAGAATTGAATTAAAGAAATAAAAAATTTATATTTATAAATTAATATAATATTTATAATTTAATATATTTTTTAAAAATATATTAAAAATATAAAATATAATAATATTTAAAATATAAAAATATTTTTTTTCAATACATAAAAACTTTTAAAAAAAACAAAAAAAAAATTCCAAAAAAAAATGGGTTCATTATTTTGTGACTGTGAAAAAAGAAATCAAAACTCACAAGACCAAACACCAATATCAAATGAACAAAATGTAAAAATTAAACCATTATCATCAATTCCTTCAAAATTAATATCAAAACAATCATCATCAATAGTAACTCTTCCAAGAACAAATATAGAAGAACACATATCAATAGATAAAACAACATTAATAGGAAAAGGAGAAGGAGATATAAGAGATACATATGAAATAGGAAGAAAAATAGGAGGAGGAAGTTTTGGTTTAGTTTTCTTATCAATTAATAAGAGAACAGGAGAAAAAGTTGCAATTAAAGCAATGAGAAAATATAAAAATGATAATAAAACAGTTAATAATTATTTATTAAAAGAAGTAGAAATGTTAAAAACATTAGATCATCAAAATATTTTAAATATATATGAATTTTATGAAGGAACATATAATTTTTATATTGTTACTGAATATTGTCAAAGTGGAAATTTACTAGATAAAATAACAAAAGGAAATTATTTAATGTCAGAAAGTCGTGCTGCAGTTATTTTATTTCAAATATTAAGTGCAATAAATTATTGTCATCAAAGGAAAATTATTCATAGAGATCTTAAACCAGAAAATATTATGATAGATAATACATCTAAAAATGGTTATCCTTATATTAAAATTATTGATTTTGGTACTGCAAAATTTATAGGTGAACAATATGAAAATCAATTAATTGGAAGTCCTTATTATATGGCACCTGAAGTTTTTGAAAAAAAATATACTGATAAATGTGATATTTGGTCTATTGGAATTGTATTATATTTTATTATTTCTAAAAGAAAACCTTTTAATGGAGATTCTTTTGAAGATATTTTTAAATGTATTAAAGATAATGAACCTGATTTACAATCAAAGCCTTTTGATAAAGCGTCTCATGAATTAATTGATTTAATTAAAAAAATGTTAGATAAAGATCAAAATAAAAGAATTAGTGCTGATGAGGCTTTGAAACATGAATGGTTTATTAAAAATAAAACTAAAGAAAAATTAACTGAATTAACTTATAAAGATATTAATGATTTATTAGAAAATATTAAAACTTATAATCCAAAAAATATTTTACAACAAACTACTTTAATTTATTTAGTTAATTCAAATTCTAATGCAAGTACTGTTAAAAAATCATCTTCTTTATATATTAAGTTAGATCAAGATAATAATGGGATTATTGATAAAAAAGAATTTATTAATGGATTAAAAGTTTTATTTAATGAAAAAATGGAAAAAGTTGATGAAGAATTTTTAGAAGATTGTTTTAATAAAATTGATACTAATAATAGTGGAAAAATTGAATATGAAGAATTTATCACTGCTGCTATTAATAAAAAAGAATTTTTAACTGTTACTTTAATGAAACAAGCTTTTGAACATTTTGATATTGATAAAACTGGTAAAATTACTGTTGAAAATATTGCTAAAATTTTTGGATTCTATGAAAATGAAAATATTTTAAATGAATTACATAATGTTATTAAAGAATGTGATGTTGATAATGAAAAGGGATATTTTGAATTAAATGATTTTATTCATATTATGAAGAAGATTTTTAAAATGAAATAATTATTTATCATTAAAAATTGTATTTTTATGTAATTTTATTATAATAAAATGAAAATGAAAATTTAAATCAAAATAATATTTAAATTTGAGTAAATATAATTTTGATATATTATTTTATTTATAATATGAGTTTTTTTTATTTAATTTAAATTAAAAAAAACATATATAAATCATCATTAAATCTATTTTTAAAATCTAATAATATTAAAAATTGAATAATCTTTTTCAAAAAATTAACCAAAATTATTTAATTAACATAAAAATTAAGAACAACCTGAAAAGCTTTACCAATATATTTAGAAGCTTCTTCCAATTTTGTATTTTTAACACTATTATAAAAACCATAAACATAAGTTTTTAAAAGTTCTCTATTATTAGAAACTCTTTTAATAATTTCTTTTCTTCCATCATCAGTTATTATTTCACTAATCACAGTTAATAAATTCATAAGTCTACAATCAGTGACTACTCCATCTACATTTAATAATTTTGTTACTGCTGAATATAATGAACTAAGTAAATCTTTTCCTGAAATTATATCTTTGAATAATTCTTTAAAAACTTGTAATATTTTTTCTTTTGATTTTACTATATCTGATTTACATTTTCCACTTTCTCCTTCTTTTGTTAATCCTTCAATAAAACCTTTTATTATACTTGTTAATAAATCACTTTTTGAATCTTGTAATAATGGATTTGAGTATGAAATTGTTAAAAGAGAAAATAATGTTATGAGAATTATTTTGTTCATTTTTTTTAATTTGTGAATTATGTTATGATATATATTAATATTATTAGATTTTATTAATTTTTTTTTTATTTAATGATTTTATTTTTTTAAAATTTTATAAAATTCAAATAGTAAATTAAAATATAATTTATATATTAAAAAAATATATTATTTTATTTACTTGCTGTATTTTTATATACTTCATGATCAAAAGTAATAAATCCTTTAAATCTATCTGCAATACATGAATTTGCTAAATCATCATATACCATTTTTATTTTACCATTAAGGAATTTTCCTTTAATTAATTTTTCCAATTCTCCAATATATTTTAAATTTTCATATTCTTGTGAAGAAGAATTTTTAAAAAAAACAAAATATATGATAATTATATAAAAACAATCAAATAAATGCATAAAAAAATAAATAAAAATCATTAACCAATCAATTCTTGCAAAATAATTTAATTTTGAAAAAAGAAAATATAATAAATAAAAAACTGTAAAAATCATATACAAATAAGAATAATGAAAAATATTTTTAACTAATTCTTTATCATTTTCATTTAATATAAATATACTATCCATATTATTATTATTATCATTTATTTTAGGAACAGATAATTTTTTTTTTTTTGATTTTTTCTTTACTAAAGTCTTTTGTCTTATTCCAAATGTTTCTGTTTGTTGATCAATATAAGTATATCTTATTGAATAATTTTGATTTAATTCATAATATTCTGGATTATAATTATTTAATATTTTCATTTCATTTTCAAAATATATTTTATCATCATTTTTTTCAAATTCTTTTTCATATTCATTTTCTTCATCTTTTCTTCCTAAAATATATGACACAGCTTCTATATTTTTTTCTTTTATTGTATTTGTTAAAAATTCTATAATTTGTTTTTTTTTCTTTGATTCTTGGTCATTTTTCTTTTTTAACAATTTTAAATTATCTGATTGAAATAAGAATTTTGATTTAGAATCATCTTCATAAATATTAGTATTATTCTCATTTTCATTATCTAAATTGGTATTATCAATTTCTAAAACATCAACTTTAATTTCATTTTTAGGAAAATTTTTTTTCATTTCATAATGTTTTAATAATAATTTCTTTAAATATAAAAGAATATAAAATATAATACAATATAAAATAAGAAATAAAAAGCAAAATCCAATATAAAAATAATTTAAATATTTCAAATGAATTTCAACAGTACTATTACAATAACTAATCAAAATTTGAATAGGATAAATAAAAAATAAAAGAGTAATTATAGTAAATTTTAAAGTTTTATATATACAAATATAACATCTTTTACTAATCATTTTAGTTCCTCTTTGTAAATTTGCATTTAATCCAACAAAAACAATAAATAATAGTAAGAAAATAGAAATAATTGAAGAAATAGTTAATTCATTTATTATTCTATCAAATTGATAACTTGCTCTATTATGTTGACAATAAGGATCATAACACATATAAAAAAATTTACTAAGGGACATTATAATTAAATTTAAATTAACTATATTTTTTGGTGTTAAAAATAAAGAACATATTCTTGAAATACATGATGAATAATTTATTATTGTCATTACTAATTTATAAATTGTAATTGAGGAAAATATTAAGAAAAGAGAAGCAAAAATAAATTGAAAAATAAACCATAATAATTTACCCCATATTTCTATTCCTAATATATTACAATGATTACCAAATTTTCCTATTTGACATAAACATATTCCTTTTTTTTTATCAAAAAATCCTTCTGAATTACAAAATTTTATTGAAAGATATAAATCATCGTTTTTTTCATTTTCTGATAATTCTGAATATATTTTTAATATTATATCTTTGTCAAATGTATCTGATAATTTATATAGTAATTTGTGGATTTTTAAAAAACTATTTGATTCTCTAAAAAAAAAAACATTTTTTATCTTTTTTTTTATTTTAAATTTATTCTAATATGTAAAAAAAATATTTTATTAATGAATAATAAAAGAAATGTTTGGAGAAAAATAAAATTTGCAAATTATGAAATTATATATTATATGTTTAATAATATTAATACTAGTGATTTTACTTCTATTTTTTTTTCAATCATATTTTATCTTCAAATATTTTCAATTCCTTTATCTCCATTAGTATATTTTATTTATAATTTTTTTTAGTTTTTATCAATTTGGGGTAAAAGTAAATTTTGTGAAGAATTAATTTTATTAATTAATTATCTTTCATTAACTCCATGTTGGTATGAAAATAAAAATCTTTTTTTTTTAATTTTTTTTATTTCATTCACTATAATAATGATAATTATTATTATATATCTAGTATTAATTTACTTTGCTTATTATAATGAAAAAATTATGAATTATAAAATACAACTACGAATTATTAGAATATTTATATTTTTCACAACAAGAATAGGATATCTCCCTTTACAAAGTAAGAAAGTAATTAAAAATTTTTAAACAAATATTTTTAGATATGTGTTATAATATTATTTTTTGTAATATGAATAAATTATTTAATGAACCTTCATATACATGTAAAAACAATAAATATTATTATTTTATATATTTACCATGTGCAATAATATTTGTTTTTTATATATTAATAACTTCAATTATTTTTTATAAATTTTCTTTTAAAAAAGATGAAAAATTGACAGTTTCAATCGCAAAATATACAATAATGAATTCTTTATTTCTTTTTATTTTAATACAACCAATATCAATTATAATTAGTGTAATTACAATAAATCATAAAAATTCTCAAAATTTATTAATATATTATCTCTTTGTAACATCCCTTATTTTAATATATTATTCATATTATGAACATAAATATCAAAATAATGATGATATTAAAGAATTAATTAATTATTTTTTATGTTGTTTATATAGTTGGATTTGTTTGTGTCTTATTTTTGGTAAAATTTTTAATATTTCAGGAATGATATATCCTTTTTTAATAGGGATTTTTTTTTTATTTATTATATTTAAATATTGGCCAGTTTCAACTTTAGAAATGAAAAGTGATATTTTTTTTCATTCTGATTTAGAATTAATTAATCAATTAAGATTATTAATTAATGCTGTAATTGGGCAACAAGTAAGAGAAAATAATTTAAATTTATTAAGTTATTTTTTTACTTTTATGAAAAATAATTATGATAAAAAAGAATTAGAAAAATTAAATGAAATGTCATCAGAAGAAATAAGATTTCTTTTTTTTCAATATATTGATAATACATTTAAAATGTACAATCAAGTTTTTAAGGATAGTATTTCATTAAAAATAATGTATGCTTTTTTTTTAATGAATTGTTTAGGACAATATTCAAAAGCTTATATGACTTTTTATTCTTTATTAGAAGATGAAAATTATTATTTAACATATTCTCAAGAATTTTTTATATTTCGTCAAAAAAAATATTTAGAAAATAAAATATTTGATGATGGAAGTGATTCAACAGATATTTCAACTTTTTTTCAAATAAATTCATTTATAAAATTAATAACATATATTTCTGATTTATATATTAATTTTTGGTCATTTTTATTACAATCAAAAGAAGATGAAGATACTTTAAGATTATATGAATGTGGATATAATATTTGTGAAATAAGAGAAGAAATTGATTTTATTTTTTATAATTTAGTTAAATCAAATGTTAAAGATAAAAAAATTTTTTTATTATATGGTTATTATTTAAAAGAAATATTAAATGATCATGAAAGAGCTTTGGAATTTTTAAAAAACTCTGATATTGAAAATTATAATGAAATGATAAGTATAGGAAACTTGTTAGATTTATCAAAAATTAATTCTTCTGCTGATTTTCAATTTATGATTGTATCTGGTAAAAATGATAATTTTGGAAATATTGAAAAAATTTCTTTAGGACTTTGTAATTTAATTGGTTATACATATGATAAAATTTGTGGTCAAAATATTAATATTTTTTTATCTAATTTTTTACATAAAGAACATGATATTTTATTAAAACAAACAGTAAAAGATTATTATAAAAATTACCATTTTAAATTAATAAAAAATTCAAATCATGAATTTTTTTATCATAATACAATATATATTAAAACAAGTTCAAAATATTTATATCCAATTCCATTAATAATTGGAGTTTCAATTGATGAAAATTTTGATTGTGTATTTTATGCTAAAATTGATTATTTTTCTTTATTTGATGCAAATGAATTTTTAAATAATACATGTCATATAATTACAGATTTAAATTTAATAATTCAAGAATCAACTTCTAATAGTATTCTTTTTTTTGAAAATAATAATTTTGGAAATAAAAGTTTAGATATAACATCAATAATAAAAGAATTTCATTCAGATATTATTACTGAAATGTCATATAATCCAAGAGCAAAAAAATTAGAAGTTAAAAAATCTATCTTAAGAAAAAAATATATGACAAGATTACCTATCAAAATAGTAACAGTTGGTAATAAACAATTTAGAATGAATTGTAGTGAATTAGTATTAAATGATAAAATATGTGGTTATCATTTTAATTTTGAAATGTATAATGAAAATAATAAAATATTTGAAATTTCACTTGTTCCTAATAGTGATACACCAAGAAAAAGAAAATATAGTCATACTCAATTAAACTTTTTAACAAAAGAATTAAATGGAGTAAATGAATATTATATTCCTGAAGGAAAACAATTTTATTTTGATATTGAAAAAAAAAGTTATTTACAAAAAAAAAACCATGATTATCTTCCTAAAGAAAGTTCAGTTTTAGATAATAATAATATTAAAAATTATTTTTATGAACAATATTTAAAAGAAAAGAATTTAGATAATTTAAATAAAACTGTTTTAAATAATAGTGATTCATATTTAAGTTCTAATTTTGAAGAATTTAATAGTTCAAGTAATAATGAGACTTCAGAATCTTATAATTCTGGTTCAAGTGAAATTGTAAGTGAAAATTCTCAAATAATTACAATTCAAAAATCATATTATAACAAAAAGAATACAAATAGTGAAAAAAAAAATAATAGTAATTTGACTAATAATATTAATGAAAAAGGTGAAGATGTATATGACAAATTTTATAAAATTAAAAGTAATAATATTTCTTTTTTAATTTATGATTTTGATAAAAAAGTTTGTGTTAATATTAAATCTCCTCAATATATTTGTAAAGTAGATGAAATATTTCATAATGAAAAACAACATAATTCTGTTCTTTCTAATTTTAATGAACCTAAAAAAAGAAAAACAAGAATATTAAATTTACAAGAATTAAAACAAATAATTAAAAAAAGTAAAAAAGATTATTCAGAAAGTTTATATATTCATGATATAATAAATGAAAAAATTCAACCAAAAAAAATTAATAAATCTGTTTTTATACATTTACTAATCACAGTTACTTCATTTATAATATTATTATTTTCATTATTAATATATTGTTATAAATTATATAATGATAATAAAAATTTAAGTTTAATAACAGAAATTTTAATAGAATTTTCAAATTTATCAATTGATGCTTATAAAATAATTTTTGCATCAACTGAATTATTTTTTATTAATAATGAAAAATATACAGGATATGATATTGATAAATATTTTTATTCTGATTTTTTAATAAGTGAATTAAATAAATCCTTTTCTAATAGTTATGAAAAATTTCAAAAATTAAGAAAAAAAGATATTAAATTAAAGCCAAAAAATCAAAAATTAATTGATTCATATTCAATTGATCTTTATTCAATTAATTCATATAATTATGTATATTTAACAAAAACTAAACTTCCTTATTTAATAAATGAATATTTTGTTAATGTTTATCAAATTATTTATTTACCATTTGAACAAAGAATATTTACTAATATTAATTATAATTTTCTTTTTTATAATAGTGATACTGGTTTTAGTGATGGAACAAGAAATTATTCTGAAATTTATAGAGATGATTTTAAATTAAAAAAAAATGATTTAAAACTTATGAATATTATTTATATTATTTCTATATCACTTATTGAAATAATTATTTGCTTTTTTGAAATTTACAGTTTTAAATATATTTTAGAGGAAAAAGAAATTAAAATGCAATTATTTTTTAAAATGTCAAATGAACAAATTACAATTTGTAGTAAAAAATGCCAAAATTTTAGAATGTTAAACCAAGATAATTTAAATGAACCTTCTAATTTATTAAAAATTCCAAATATAAATTTTGATACATCAGAAGTAAATAATATAAATGATAATGAGAGTACAACATTATTAAGTGAAAATATAAATTTTTTTGAAATTTCAAAAGAAGAGAAATTAAAAAGACAAAAAACCAAAATACAAAAAAATAAAACCAAAATAATAATTAAAAAAGAAGAAATATCATATATAATAATATGTATGTTCATAATAATATTATTAATATTAATTGCAATTTACTTAGATTCAATTTTTTTAAATGTGTATAATTACTTATTAATTCATTATTCAATTCTTCAATATGAAATATTTTTTTTTAAAAGATATTCATATTTAAGAATGTATATTTTATATGAATCTTATATTGAATTAGATCCTTTTTTAAATGAAAAATATAATATTTTATTAGACTTTTTACATTCTGGTTATTCAGAAAATTCAGATTATTTAAATAGAATACATAAATTAATAAAAAAATATGGTTTACCAAGTAAAACACAAAAAAAATTAGATAAAATAAGATATCATAATATATGTGATTATTTTTCACAATTGGTTACAATGGAAGGACAAAATTGTGAAACTTTTGCAGATGGTATTTTATTAAAGGGTTTTGAGCCATTATCAATTTATTTTGTTGATGCTTTTATTTATTATATTAAAGAATTAAATAAAATTTATGAAATAGCTAAAATTAAAAATTATACTTATAATGAATATTTATATGGAACTAAAGAATATGAAAATTATTTACCAAAAGATGAAGAAACTTTAAAAGATTATTTTAATAATAATCCTATTAAAGTTATTAATGAAAAAAGAATGTTTGAAGTTATATTATTAATTCATGAAATATATTTTCCTTTAATGAATGATATTTCTGATTCTATTAGTAAAGATATTTTTAATATTTTTCATGTTTCTAATTCTTATATTATTACATGTATAATTTTTGTTATCTTTTTAATTTTAGGATTTTTATTAATTATTGTTGTGCCTATTTTAATTAAGCAAAATAATCAAATTAATACAATAAGGAAAATGTTAGAAATTATTCCTAGAGATATTATTTTTAATTTATTTGTTCAGGAAGATATGAAAAATAATGAAGATTAATTTAAATCGAATTTATTAATGAAAATATAATCAAATATAATATTTGAAATTTAATTATATAGACAATTATATATTATAATATATTGAAATCAACAATTATATTAATATATTAATTATTTTATTGATAAAACTTTTTAATTAAATCTATATTCTTTAAATATTGCTTTCTTGCTTCAAGTAATTTTTCTATATTATCAGAGTTAATTTCAGGTTTTTCTTTATTTTCATCATTTTTATTTGTAAAATTTATATTTACTATATCTTCTTCATCTTCATTATTGTAATAATCATTAGTTATTGGTTTCTCAATAAAATCATTTTTATTTAAAATAATATTATTATTTTTATTATTATTAATATCCTCTATTATATTATTTTTATTTTCAAAATCTTTAAATCTATTTTGATAATTATTAACATCATATCTTTTAACATTATCATGATTAACATAAGCATTATTTAAATTTCTAAGAGAAAAAATTTGTTTATCAATTTTATAATTATTATCATTGGATTCATTTTTATCAATAATACTATCTTTTGTTCTATTATTTTTATTAGAACAATCAAGTTCAAATTTATTATTATTATTAACATATAATAAATTATTATTTATATTATTATCATTATTATTACTATTTTTTTTTCTCACAAAAATATTTGCACTTTTTGGTCTTATTAAATTACCATATTCATAACATCTTTTTCTAATACTATTTTCAATTTTTTTCTTTTTTTCCTCTTGAATTACATTTTCAAATTTATCTTTTGATTTAGTTCTTTTTTTCATTGATAATATTTTTTTAGAATATTCTTCCATTTTTTGCATTTTTTTCTTCTTTTCTTCCCATTCTTTAGTCCCAATATTTGGGCCTAATTTTCCTAAAACAACACCAACTTTTTCTAATTCTTTATATTCTTTTAAAGTATATGGTTTATATTCTACATTTGTTATTCTTTAATTTGAATATACTGAATTTAATTTTCCTGATGATAAA
>JAEEGK010009301.1_pt1 | contig 22976 bp, 16 predicted proteins | sample 8958771 | NCBI WGS metagenome assembly JAEEGK01 (sample SAMN16246547, study PRJNA631951) | gut metagenome | biome: gut microbiome; feature: rumen; material: SC-attached | host: Bos | place: Iran: Karaj | collected 2018-10 | reverse complement strand
GCTCCCTGTACCATCGAGAAACCGGCAGCTGGGTTAATTGGCAGAAAGCAAGGAAACACCATCTCGCTGAGAGCTTCTAACGATTATAGGTATTTCTTCTACTTCTCAGCCCACAATCCGCAGTCGAACCGCAAGGAGATTGGCGTGGCCGTGAGCGACTCTCCTACAGGTCCGTTCGTAGATAACGGCGCTCCCATCCTCACCGATGCCGACCGGCCTCAGGAGGCTCGCGGCGGACAGGCCATCGACGTCGACGTGTTCCAAGACCCGAAGTCGGGCAAGTGCTACATCTACTGGGGTAACGGCTTCATGGCCGGCGCCGAGTTGAACGACGATATGCTCTCGGTGAAGAAGGAGACCATCACCCACCTCACGCCCAAGGGCGGCAGCCTGCAGAGCTGGGCCTTCCGCGAGGGTGCCTACGTCTTCTATCGCAAGGGACTGTACTACTTCCTTTGGTCGGTGGATGATACTGGCTCGCCCAACTACCACGTCTGCTACGGCACGTCGAAGTCGCCCCTCGGCCCCATCACCATCGACGAGCAGAACTACCTGGTTATCAAGCAGAAGCCCGAGGACAAAATCTACGGCACAGCGCATAACAGTGTGCTCCAGATTCCCGGCAAGGACGAGTGGTACATCGTCTATCACCGCATCAACAAGAACTTCGTCGACCGTGAGCCGGGCATCCACCGCGAGGTGTGCATCGACCGCCTGACGTTTGACAAGAAGGGTAAGATTATTCCCGTAACGCCGACGCTCAACGGACCTGCGCCGCTGAAGTAAATGGAAAGAAGCAAAGAAATCTATAAGGTGACACTCGTTGGCGGTGCAGTCAACGTCGTGTTGCTCCTGTTCAAGTTCGTGGCCGGCATCGTGGGCCATAGTGCAGCTATGGTGGCCGATGCCGTCCACTCCTTGTCCGACTTCGTGACCGACATCATCGTACTGGTGTTTGTACGCATCAGCGGCAAACCCAAGGACAAGTCGCACGACTACGGACACGGGAAGTACGAGACGCTGGCAATGACGCTGATAGGAATTGCGCTGCTTAGTGTGGCCATCGGCATCATCTACAGCGGAGCCATTAAGATTACTACATGGATTCAGGGCGGTCAATTAGAGGCTCCTGGCCTGTTGGCTTTGTGGGCTGCCCTGCTGTCTATTGTGCTGAAGGAGGGCGTCTACCGCTATTCGATGATAAAGGCCCGCCAATTACAGTCGCAGGCCGTAGAGGCCAACGCCTGGCATCATCGCAGCGATGCGCTCTCGTCCGTCGGAACGGCCGTCGGCATTGGTGGTGCCATTTTCTTGGGCCAGCGCTGGACGGTGCTCGACCCAGCGGCTTCGGTCATCGTAGGCGCATTCATAGTGAAGGTGGCCGTCGACCTGCTGCGCAACGGCATCGGCGACCTCATGGAGCAGTCTCTACCCGATGCCGTTGAAGATGAAATTTTGCGTTTAGCAGCCTCCGTGCCCGGTGTGGTGAATCCCCACGACCTGCGCACACGACGCATAGGCAACCACTACGCCATCGAACTGCACATCCTGATGGACGGCGACCTCAGCCTTCGTGAAGCCCATGACAAGGCCACAGAGGTTGAGGACACACTGAAAAGCCACTATGGGGAGGATACCCACGTGGCCGTTCACGTCGAGCCAAAATAAAACTTACTCGTCGGGCAGGAAGAGCGGATCCTCAGGCATCACCATCACCGGCTCCTGCTCGGCAGCCTGCAGGATGTTCTCAGGAACATATTTCTTGTCAACCACCAAGCGGAACATAAACTCACGGAACCAGCGGTCGGTCATAATCAGGCAGCCCTTCTGTCCCCAGTCGGCACCCCATGAGTTCTCTACCTTCCACTTCGTAGCGTTGCCCTTGGCGTCGAGGTCGACGGCACAGAGCGTCATGGCGTGCGTAGAGCCGCTGTCGAAGGTTGAGATGCGCTGTGCCTTGTCCATTCCGAAGGTCGTATCGAAGAGCGAACCGTAGTCGAAATTCTCGATGTCGGCATAGCCGCGCTTGCGGTCGAGGAACTTGCCCACGTCGTAGCTGCTGTAGAGCTTGCGACCGTCACGAAGCGAGGCAATGGCCATCTTCTCTATCTCGTCCATCGGCAGATTGACGTACTTCCAGTTGTGACCGTCGTAGGTATGGCGGTCATACTCCACCTCGTAAGTCTTGTAGTAAGGACGGCGCGGGTCGTTCATGGCCATGATGAACGTGCCGTTCAGCTGTCCGCCGACCACCTCCTGATAGAACGACAGCGGCGTGTACTCCTTGGCACGGCCCGCGCTGCGCCCGTCCTTGGTCTTGAAGGCGTAGGTGAACTTCTGCGGCGGCTGGCCGATGGTCATCTCGAGCATGTGGTAGATTTGGGCGAGCATGCGCACCTTGGCCTTATTGATGGCCGTCTGGCTCTTGTCCTTCTGCACCATGTCGCGCAGCTGCAACCCGTATTCGCGCAGCTTCGAGGCTATCAGCGAGCGGGCCTTCGACGTATTGTCTGACGAGAACGACTCGGGCATCACCTCCTTGGGCACCAGCCCGTACTTCTCGCAGAGGTCGGCCACGCCGCAGAACGTGCCGCCGTCGCTCAGCGGATAGTGGAAGAAGAACTGTACGCGCTGGTCGTCGATGGGCTTCTTGCCCGTATCGGCAATGCCCTGCAGCATGAGGTTGGCCTTCTCCAGCTGGTCATAGAAAAATAGGTACGCCTGCGAGAACTCCAGCTGTATGGAGTCACGCTGCTCGGTATAGTTGGAGCGTAGCACGTTGAAGCCGCTGAACATCCAGCAGCGGCCGCTCGACTTCTGGTCGGTGATTGACTGCCGCTTGGTCTCGATGCTGAAGTAAGTGTCGAGCGCACCGGCATTGGCGTGGTTCTTGGCCAGGTCGTCGATGGCATTGGCAGCGACGGCATTGACCAGCGCCTTGTTCACAGGCAGCTGCTTCTGCTCCTTCACAATGTCCTTCATCATGGCAGCCGAGATGCCGCCGTCCTTGGTCTGTGCAGTGGCCAGACCCAGCCCGCCCATCACGCAGATGGCCAAAATCATTGTACGTTTCATAACTGTCTTGTTTTAGTTCTGATGCAAAGATACGCTTTTCTGTCCACATTCCGGCGTTTCACCTTATTTATTTATAGGTTTTTAATTGACTTAAGTCATGTTTGCGCACACAATCCGTAAAAAAGATTAAAAAAAGAACATTATTCTACAAACTACCCGTACCTTTGCACAAGAAAATTTAATCACTTAGGATAATAACCCTTTAAAAAGAAAGAAAAATGAAGAAGATTTTAATGACATTGGTTGCTGCTTTTGCAGCTGTTAGCATGAATGCTCAGACAAACATGTACATCGGTGGTTCACTTGGATACTCTACCACATCGCACGACGGTTCTACTCTGAACACCAAGTTCTCTTTCATCCCTCACTTCGGCGTACGCTTCACCGACACAATGGGCGTCGGCGTGGAGATTGGCTACAGCTCTAACAAGAACGAGAAGAGCGAGCCCACGGTTACGACATCGGAATTCACCTTCGCTCCCTACTTCCGCTACACCGCCATCAAGATGGGCAACCTGGCCTTCTTCGGCGACGGTAAATTCGGCTACACCACAAGCAAGGACGAGTACAAGTATGCCACAGGCAACACAACCGACATGACGACCAACTCTTGGGGCCTCTACGTGCAGCCCGGTATGGCCTACAGCCTGAACCAGAACTTCGGCCTCGTTGCCAAGTTCGGTAACATTCTCGGTTACACCAGCAGCAAGCCCGACGTGAGCGGTGCCAAGGCTACTTCGAAGTTCGAGTTCCTGAACCTGAGCAACAACATCCAGTTCGGTGTGTTCTACAACTTCTAAGCCCTGAAGTATTAAACCATATTAAAACGGCCACATCACTTGCAGATGTGGCCTTTTTTGTTTAACTTTGCAGCCATTATGCCACAGGAACAGTCAGCAACACGCGAACGACAGCGCACCGACCTGCGCGAACCGCGACGATACAAGGTGACCATCTACAACGACGACTTCACCACGATGGAGTTCGTCGTGAAGGTGCTGGTCGAGGTGTTTTTCAAGAGCGACGCCGAAGCCGAGATGCTGATGCTGCAGGTGCACCACTCTGACAAGGCCGTCGTGGGCATCTACACCTACGACATCGCTGTCTCGAAGGTGCAGAAGGCCACGCTGATGGCCCGCGAAGAGAACTTCCCCCTGCGGCTGACCTATGAACCGGAATAGAAAAGAGAAATGGCTGAGATAAAACAAACTGAACGCGCAAGCAGACTACTGAACAAGTCGCTGCAATGCTGTCTGGACTGGCGGCATGAATTCATCATGCCCGAACACCTGCTCATGACCTTGCTCGACGACGACAACTTCCACGCGGCGCTCAACATCTTCTATTCGCCCGAGACCTTGGCCGACCGACTGGAGAAGCAGCTGGCGACCATCGAGACGATACCCGAGGACCGCAAATACGTGCCCGAGACGTCGGTGCAGATGTCGAGACTGCTGGAGATTGCCTGCCAGCAAGTGCTGAACAGCAGCGCAAAGGCCGTCGACACGCCCCACCTGGTGACGGGGCTCCTGCAGCTGGAGGATTCGTGGGCCTGCTACCTGCTGAAGGACGCCCTTTACGGCAAGGAGGGCAACTTCATGAGCCACCTCATCAACTTCTGCGACTTCGACGACCACCTGGAGGAGGAGTACGGCACGGAGGGCGACAAGCAGCCGACGGCCTGGCGGCGCCTCGTGACCTGCATGAACGACCACGTCGACGAGAAGAATCCGCTCATCGGCCGCGAGCAGGAGCTGGAGCGCACCATACAGGTGCTCTGCCGTCGCGACAAGAACAACCCGCTGCACGTCGGCGAGCCGGGCGTGGGCAAGACGGCTCTCGTCTGGGGACTGGTGCGCCGCATCAAGGACGGCAACGTGCCCAAGCGACTGAAGGACAGCCACGTCTACCTGCTCGACATGGGCACGCTGCTGGCCGGCACCCAGTATCGCGGCGACTTCGAGAACCGCATCAAGATGATCATGGACGGCATCAGCGGCGAGGCCCAGAACAACGTGGTCTACATCGACGAGATTCATACGCTCGTAGGAGCCGGCGCCACAGGCGAAGGCTCGATGGACGCCTCGAACATGCTGAAGCCCTATCTCGAGGCGGGCAGCCTGCGCTTCATCGGCTCGACCACCTACGAGGAGTATAACCGCCACTTCTCGCGCTCGAAGGGACTGGTGCGCCGCTTCCAGCAGATTGACATCGCCGAACCGAGCGTCGACGAGGCGAAGAACATCCTGCGCCAGCTGCGCCCGAAGTACGAGGAGTTCCACAACGTGGTCTACGAGGACGCCGCCCTCAACTTCGCCGTCGAGGCCAGCGCCAAGTACGTCAACGACCGATTCCTGCCTGACAAGGCCATCGATCTGATAGACGAGGCCGGCGCCGCCGTAGAAATCGCCCACTCCTCCCATGATGCCCAAATTGCCCATCCAGCCCAAGACATCCCCTACCCCGTCGTCACCCGCCAGCTCATTGCCGACATCCTGGCCAAGACGTGCAAGGTGGAGGCTATGGCCATGAAGGACGACGACAACGCCGCCCTCGAGACGCTCAGCGAGCGCATCCTCGCGAAGATATACGGCCAGGACGAGGCCGTCCGCCAGGTGGTGGAGGCCGTACAGATGTCGAAGGCCGGACTGCTCGACGACAACAAGCCGCTGGCCTCGCTGCTCTTCGTCGGTCCCACGGGCGTCGGCAAGACCGAGGTGGCCCGCGTGCTGGCCAAGGAGCTGGGCATCGAACTGCTGCGCTTCGACATGAGCGAATACACCGAGAAGCACACCGTGGCCAAACTCATCGGCTCGCCCGCCGGATACGTGGGCTACGAGGACGGCGGCCTGCTGACAGATGCCATCCGCAAGACGCCCAACTGCGTGCTGCTCTTGGACGAGATAGAGAAGGCCCACCAGGACATCTACAACATCCTGCTGCAGGTGATGGACTACGCCCGACTGACTGACAACAAGGGCCGCAAGGCCGACTTCCGCAACGTGGTGCTCATCATGACGTCGAACGCCGGCGCACAGCACGCCTCGCAGGCCAACATCGGCTTCAGCGGCAACACCTCGCGCGGCGAGGCCATGCTCAGTCAGGTGAAGAAGACGTTCAAGCCTGAGTTTATCAACCGCCTCAGCGGTACGGTGGTGTTCCACGACATGGACCGCACGATGGCGACACTCATCCTGCGCAAGAAGCTCCGCGAACTGCAAGAGAAGCTGACCGCCAAGCGCGTGACGATGACGCTGACCGACAAGGCTTTCGACTATCTGCTCAGTCAGGGTTTCACCCGCGAGTACGGTGCCCGCGAGATGGACCGCGTCATCGGCCAGCAGCTGAAGCCGCTGCTCATGCGCGAAATCCTCTTCGGACGGCTCAAGGAGGGCGGCGACGTTACGATAACAAAGGACGGCGATGGTTTACGAATTAGATGACGACCTGTGGTTCCCCGACCCGCGCTTCGGCGATGCTGACGGCTGTATAGCCGTCGGCGGCGACCTGAGCGTCGACCGCCTGCTGCTGGCCTACAGCAACGGCATCTTCCCCTGGTACGCCTTCCGCCGCGATGACCCTGTCTGGTTCTGTCCCATGCAGCGCTTCGTCATCTTCCCCAACGAAATTCACGTCAGCCACTCCATGCGCACGCTGATGAACAAGGGCCAGTACCGCCTGAGCATCAACGAGGACTTCCGGGGCGTCATCAGCAACTGCAGCCGGTTGCGCATCGACGAGGATGGTGCCTGGCTCGGCCCCGACATGATTGCCGCCTACACCGAACTCCACCGCGAGGGCTTCGCCGCCAGCGTCGAGGTGTGGGAGGACAAGCGGCTGGTCGGCGGTCTCTACGGTGTCAACATCGGGCGTGCCTTCTTCGGCGAGAGCATGTTCTCGCTCGTGCCCAGCGCCTCGAAGCTGGCCCTCATCCACCTGGCCCGTACAATGCAAGAAACTGGCGGTACGGTTATCGACTGCCAGTTTCATACGCCTCACCTCGAATCAATGGGAGGCCGCTTTATCAGTTACACCGACTACATGAAGTTAATTCGGTGACAGCACCTTCTCTATAAGCTTCGTCACGTCGCTGATGTCAACATTGCCGTCGCCATTCAAGTCGGCGGCTTTGTCATAGAACAAAATGGGCTTCGGGCCAATCAGGCTATTAACGAGCGCTTTCACATCGTTGATGTCAATCATGCCGCTACCGTCAACGTCGCCCTTCTCCACTACCCTTCTGAGGCTAAGGTCAGCTATTGTGAAATGCTTATTGGCATATAACTTCAGAATGGAATTGTCGGCAGTGGGAGTCACTTGGAAGGTTAATGTCTGGAAAGGATTCTCTGTCGCATTGCTTATGCGTTTGACATTCGGCGTCACCTCCTGCTTCACACCGTCAAAATCAACAGAGAATACGGTTGGCAGGTCACCGTCACGCCAACCAGAAACCTTCAATGTAAGCTCATACAATTGATTCTTGGCCAAAGGCATCGTGTACCCCGTCTCTGTGCCGTAGGTCAGCGTTGTAGCACCCCAGGAAAATACAGCAGCCTTACCATCGGTATATGCCAAGCCTGGGTCTTTGCTGACATCTTTCACTAAAAGGCGAATACCGTTTACCTTCGTCCAGCCAGACAGGTTGATGTCGCCCGACGTTGCGTTTGCAGCAGTATTGGCAAACTGTCCGTCGTAGATGGCATTCAACTCCTCGCTGTTCTGCTGCCAACTAGTCTGTTTCAGAATGTCGCAACTCGTCTGGAAGTTGGGGTCGGCAACCTTCATGGCCTTAACCACAGCCAAAGCATTGAGGATAGTCGTATTATTATAAGGTGCATACTTCCCACTCTCAAAGCCTAACTGATGAGCCTCTGCCTCAGCGATGAGTGCCGGCAGTTCCTCTAAGTCGGCAAATACAGGCGCCGCCACCACATCGCTGGTGGCGCTGCCACCGTAGAGCGTCGTTGAAGTGGCACGGAACTGACCACCTGAAATACCAAGGTCGTCGAAGCTGGCAGTCATCGTCACAGTATTGCTCTCCAGCAGGTTGCGGTCGTCGCTCAACGTCAAGAGTGTTTGCCAGCTGCTGCCGTCAGCACTGTATTCTATCAGCAATTGGTCGGTAGCATCTGCATTGCCGTTACCCACGGTAAAGGTCACTGTCTGCTCTTCCATATTGACAGTATAGGTCAGCGTCGGTTTCTGAGCACTAGGTGCCCACCAGGCTGGTACCTTGGTATAGTTCGAATTATATGCAAAGGTAGAACGGTGGTCACGGTACACCTGACCAGCAGGGGTAAGACCCTTACTTACGTTTTGGTCCCAGTACATATTGTTGCGCCACCAGTCGAAGCCATAGATGGCATAACGCTCTATGTAATCGCTCTCCTCTAAACGCTGCAGTAAAGCCTGCAGATATTCACGGGCTTTGTCGTCAGAGGTGATGACCGAACTCGCATCGTTCCATGTAGCACCAACCTCTAGCTCCGTCAGCCAGATGGGGCGCTTAACACTGTTCCAAAGATTCCAGTATGTGTCTGTGACATATTTTGCATAGTTGTCTGCATTGCGCGAACCGATAGGCAGATAGGAATGGCTGACAGCAATATCACAACGCGAATGATTATTATTCTCATCAACATATTTGAAGAACTGCGTCAGATAGCTGAAGTCAGCATTGTTTTGCGGCTGCGGTGAACCAATGCGGCCGCCACCGGCCTGAAAATCCTCACTTAAACCGTATGTCGTCCATTCTATGATTTTTTTGCTGTCTTTATCGACAGGGCAGGTGCACGGTTTTGTTTCATGTTGCGTATGTTGCTCCGGGTGGTCAGGCTCATTGATAGATATAGCAGCTGTTGCCGTCTTGCTGTTCACTTCATCAGCATTTGGCCAATATACGTGTTGCCGACAGGGCACATACTCCATATCCGTTGTCGAGCTGTAGCCAGCACTCCACGACCAGAACCACGTGGCTCTCAGTCCGGGGCCGCCGCTGGAGCCGCTTGTGTTGCCCCACCCTTTCTTCGACAGATACTGCCAAGGTTTAATATTAACCGACGTCACGCGCTTAGTCAGTGCATTAGGCAGCGTAACCACCTGGTCGGCATGGTCGGCCACGAAGACGCGACTATACCACGAACCGTTTGTGCCGCAAGCTAAGGTGGCCATATAACCACGACGCAAGGTGAAACTGGTCATTGTATTACTCTGCCCCGCCTCCGAGAGGTCTTTATGATTGCCAACGGCCAACGTGAACTCGCCCTCCGTACCGTCGCAGGTCATAGCGACTTCGGGCAGGGGAATGACGGCGGCACCGTTCAAGTAAATGGCCACACGACAGTTCGTACCGTTTTTAGCAGCTACACCATTGATGGAAACATACTTCAGGTAGGTGCTGATGACCTTACTGGGAATAATGTTATCGAAAATGAGCCACGTGCGGTCGCTGCCGAGATTAACAGAACTACTGCCGAGAATCGGGTTGTCGTTCGACGTGATGTGGATGTCTACAGCATCGCTGCGGTCAATCTCTTTGTCGTTCAGCTGACAGTAGTCCACCTCATTCACGCCCTGGGCATTCTCGTAGTCGCCCGAGCAGTAGGCCTGGCGTGCCTCGTCCCAGGAGCTGCCCACGGCAGGAATCACCGAGAACTGTCCGTGACTGCTCTTGCGCTTGTCGTAGTAGATGCTGACGTTTTTATTGCCTTTCTTCGCGCCGTCGATGCCCACGTAGTGGTTCTCTTGATTAGATTCATTTTTTTTGTTAATAAGGTAAGCATAACTGTCTGGCCCTTCCATCTTCCAACAGAAGCGGTCATCCGTAGAACGATTGTTCTCAAAGACTATGCTCCACGTATTCTTGCCACTGGCAGCCAAATACCTGTTGCTACCTTTTTGACGTAACAGCACATAACCACTCTTGCCCGAATCCTCGACTACAAACACGTAGCCCTCCTTGTCAGCATTCACGTCATAAGCCGACAATACCGGAACCGTGTTGGTGGTGTCCGACCCTATTAGCTTCTCGTAAATATTAAGCCAAATGTAGTACTCGCCGCCGGCCTTGAGCTCGGCTTTTACCGACAGGCAGCTTACGACGGTGACGCAAAGCGTGATTAGTAGTTTTCTCATATTGTAAATAGCTATTAGTTTGGACTGCAAAATTACAACTTTTTTCTCACATATCCAAACTATTCGGCTTTTTTTAGGAAAATCCTCTATACGATGTTCACCTCGGGATGGATGTCAATGCCGAACCGTTGAGCGACGTCGTGGCGGATAGCCTCGCAGAGCGCAACGATTTCCTGCCCCGTGGCACCGCCGAGGTTCACCAGCACCAAGGCCTGCTTCGGGTGGACGCCGGCACGGCCCATCGAGCGACCCTTCCAGCCGCACTGGTCAATCATCCAGCCGGCGGGAATCTTCTCGTGCTCATCATCTATGTGGTAGTGGGGCATATCGGGATACTGTGCCAACAGCTGTTCGAACTTCTTGCGGCCGACGACAGGGTTCATGAAGAAGCTGCCGGCATTGCCCGTCACCTCCGGGTCGGGCAGTTTCTCGCGGCGGATGTCGATAAGCGTCTGGCGCAGCTGTTGGGGTGTCGGCTCTTCAATGCCGCGCCGCTGCAGTTCGGCACGTATGTTGCCGTAGTCCAGGCGGGGCGAAAATTCAGCAGCAAACTGATAGGTGACGCGGGTTATCAGGTAGCGGTTCTTCCAGTCCTGCTTGAAGCGGCTCTGGCGGTAGCCGTAGCGGCAGTCAGCGTTTGTCAGCACGCACCGACGGCCCGATGCTATCTCTACGCACTCCACCTCGCGAATGAGGTCCTTCGCCTCAGCACCGTAGGCGCCGATGTTCTGAACGGCACTGGCTCCCACGTCGCCGGGAATCAGCGACAGGTTCTCGGCCCCGTAGAGTCCGCTGTCCAGGCTCACCTTTACGACGTCGTCCCACGTCATGCCGCTGCCGCAGGTCATCAGCGTGCCGTCAGTCTCGTAGCCCTTGATGGCCGAATGGACCACGATGCCGTCGAAGTCGCGCGTCAGCAGCAGATTGCTGCCCCCGCCTATTATAATAAAAGGTCTGTCGTCACGGCCCAGCAGCTCAGCCACATCAGCAGCCTCCTCCACCGTCTCGTATTCCAGGAAACGGCGGCAGCGGGCGTCAATGCCAAACGTGTTGTGCCCCTTCAGACTATAATCCAACAGGTCCCTCATTCCTCATTCCTCATTCCTCATTCCTCATTCCTCATTCCCTCATCTTCACCAGTTTCCACTGTCCGTCGCTGCGACGGAACGTCATCTCCACCTCCATGCCGTTGGCAATGCCGCGCATCATGAAAATCTTCTCGTCGGAGTCCTCCTCCTGCTTGCCGTAGACGATGTTGTAGATCATGCGGTCGGGCAGCTCGGGCGCAAAGGCGGGCCACGTGTCGGGCGTCAGGATCCCCTCCATCTGGGCAAAGTCGTCGTCAGGGTCAGGGCCTACGAACGCTACGGTCTGGGCCAGGCTCTCGGTCTGGAATGCCGAGTCGGTCACAAACTGGTGGTAAAAGTCCAAGAACGATGCGTTGCGGTTCGAGGCTATCGGCTCCGTCCTGACCTCCAATAGCATCCACGCACCCTTGACGCGGCGGAACTGGTACTGAATCACGGCACCCGTGTTGAAGTAAATCTTCTCGACCGTAGCCTGGCTCACCGACGTGTCGCGCACCAGCTCCATCTGCTGCTGGTTGTCGAAGAGCACGGTGTAGTAGTCCTGGTGCATGAAGAAGCGCTCCATCTTCCACTCGCCCTTGACGACCTGCGTCGTCTTGCCGTTGCGCACATTCGGCAGCGGGAAGTTCACGCGCTCCATCTGTAGGTTGCGGTTGGCAGCGAAGTTGAACAGGAAGTCGTCGAACAACTCGTCGGCGGCCCTCGGCATCGGTGTCTCGGCAATCAGCTGCTCCAGCGTGTCAACCGGCTCCACAGAGTCCGTGGCTGTTGTGTCGGCAGTGTCGGCCGGCGTCGTGTCCGCCGGTGCTGCCGCCTGCCTGCCTCCGCACGAAAGTGTCAGCAAGGCCAGTGCCATTGCAACAAAAGAAAGCCTCTTCATTGCTCGTCTTTCAAATTCAGCGTGCAAAGTTAATAAATTATTGTGAATTATGAATTATGAATTAAAAAAAATTCGTACCTTTGCACCCGAAATTAAAAAATCACCCTATTGATATGTTACTTGACAAGATAGACGAACTTCTGAAAGAAGTACAGACGCTGAGCGCAAAGAATGCAGACGAAGTGGAACAGCTGCGACTGAAGTACCTCAGCAAGAAGGGCGAAATCACCGCCCTGATGAACGATTTCCGCAACGTGTCTGCCGACGAGAAGAAGACCGTGGGCATGAAGATCAACGAGCTGAAGCAGATGGCCTTAGAGCGCATCAACCAGCTGCGCGAGGAGTGTGAGACACAGGAGACTGGCGACGAGCAGATGGACCTGACGCGCACCCCCTACCCCATTAAGCTCGGCACGCGCCACCCGCTGACCATCGTGACCAACGAAATCATCGACATCTTCTCGCGCATGGGCTTCGTGCTGGCCGACGGCCCCGAGGTGGAGGACGACCTCCACGTCTTCACGAAGATGAACTTCGCCGCCGACCACCCCGCCCGCGACATGCAGGACACGTTCTTCGTCTCGCAGCATCCTGACGACGTGACCAAGAACATTCTGCTGCGCTCGCACACCAGTTCGGTGCAGGCCCGCGTGATGGAACAGATGCACGATGAGAACGGACTGCTGACGGCGCCCATCCGCGTCATCTGTCCGGGCCGCGTCTATCGCAACGAGGCCATCACCGCCCGCGCCCACTGCTTCTTCCACCAGGTGGAGGGTCTCTACATCGACAAGAACGTCTCGTTCACCGACCTGAAGCAGGTGCTGCTCTCGTTTGCCAAGGAGATGTTCGGCCCCGACACGAAGATCCGCCTGCGTCCCTCGTACTTCCCGTTCACGGAACCCTCAGCCGAGATGGACATCTCGTGCTTCATCTGCGGCGGCGAGGGCTGCGGCTTCTGCAAGCACACGGGCTGGGTCGAGATCTTAGGCTGCGGCATGGTCGACCCCAACGTGCTCGAGCAGTGCGGCATCGACTCAAAGATTTACTCGGGCTATGCCTTCGGCATGGGCGTCGAGCGCATTACCAACCTGAAGTACCGCGTCAACGACCTGCGCCTGTTCTCCGAGAACGACACCCGCTTCCTCGAGGAGTTCGAGGCTGCCGACTAACGCATAAGTCAATTCAGCACATAAGGCGGCGCTTTCTACCAGGAAAGCGCCGCCTTATGGGTACTGGTGCAATTAACTATAGCCCACCATCAGCTATCCAGATATGCTTTTCGTTGTCGTTTCTGATTGCGATGTGCTTCTGCTCTTGTTTCCCATCGGGATGCGTCAAGGTGTAAAACACATATGTGCCAACATAATCGCCGTCGCGACGTTCTTTGAAGTCTGAGACTTTACATTCTTTCATTTTCTCGCTCAGCGCGGGGAGCACGCTCTTGTAATATACAAGTGCTTCACTGGCCTGGCTGTTGTCGGCGCTGATGATGGCTTGGAGTATGCGCTGTGCGGCTTGTGCAGCAGTCTCATTTTGCAGTTTGCTGAGTCTGTCGTCGGCAGTCGAAGATGTCATTTCTGTTACATCCGTCCATTGAGTGTCTGGGATTTGAATCAGATTGGCACGACTCATCATAACGTTATATTGGATATTGTCGATATGAAGCAGAAGGGTCTTCTGGCCATCATTGACAACCCAGAACTTGACAAAGCGCAGCAGCCCGTCGTTTTTTGTGAATACATCCTCTACTTCCACCTCGCAATCACCCATTCTTCCTGTCTCAAGCAGTTGCTGCAGGTCGCTGTTTTTCTCGGTTCCCTTGAATGTCAGGGTGATGGTCGAATCGCTTTCTGTGCGTACCACTTCGTTCTTCTTGGAGAAATCAATGGCGGATTTCTGCATAGCCAGCAGACGTTCGGGGTAGAGCAAGTTGACAAAGTATTCAAGGAAGTTGGCAACACGAGGCCCTTTTACGTAGAGTGCGTTGGGAACCCACATATATTGAGTCTGGCCGTCGAATACGATAGCACGCCCGTTTTGCTTCTCCACACGATAGAACACGCTGTCGTTCTGTCTCAGTAGTCCGATGTCTATTTTCACGAAGTCTGCTTTTGGGTCGAAATAGGCTAAGTTGTCATTTGGCGTGGTACGGGCATATACTGCCATTTGGAAACTGCCCACATTCTGCACACTTTTAATCCATTGCTCAAAGAGCTGGCCGCGTGGAGTCTCGGCCACAGCGGACGTTGAGAAAAGGTGGCTCCAACCGATAAAGAATCCCAGGAGGAACACGGCAGCGGCAGCGATGGGGCGCCAGAGATGGTGCTGCTTGCGGGTTGGTCTGCTGATAGTCTGTTTGGCTGTCTCTTGTGGTTGTAGGGCATTAAATGCTTCGGCCAGCTCTTCATAATAGGCCTTACACTCGGGGCATTCCGCCATGTGTGCCCTGCATTCTGCCTGTGTCTGAATATCGATTGTGGTGTCAAAAAGGTCAGCCACTTTGTCTTTAAATTCATTGCAATTCATGATCAATGTCTGTTTAATGTTAATGATTTGTTTGTTTCATTGCCTTGCGGATTTTCTCCAGTCCGTAGAGGAAACGGGATTTCACCGTAGGCAGAGGGAGAGCAAGAATCTCGGCCACATCGGCAAAGCTGTTGTTGCCATAGATTCGGAGTCGGATTACTTCGGCCTGTTCCTCTGGAATTTCGGCAAGAAGTTGAGCGATTCGCTGGTAGTCCGCTTCATTGTTTTCTGACGGTATGTCTGCCAAGTCCAGACGAGCATCCATGGGAATTGTCTTGAGTCGGCTCGACCGTGAAAGCCAAGAAGTACAGACGTTCGAAAGCGTTCGGAAGATGTAGCTTCGCCAGTCTTTCACTTCCATGCCCGTCCTGTCGGAGAACTTGTCGAAAAGTTTCAAGTAGGCATCTTGCAGCACATCCTTTGCATTGTCTGCGTCACCGAGACGGTAACAGGCATACCTCATCAAGTGGAGTTGTTCTTGTCGCAGATGTTCTGCGAGTTCATCCTTTGTGATGTTGTTTTCTTTATTCATTTCATTACTTTTTTTGAGATGCATCTGACATAAAGACACGAAAGTTCTCAAAAAGATTTAAATGGACGGGATTATTTTTCAAAAAAGTGAATCAAGTGGAACTGTTCCGCCGATTCTTGGAACTTTTTCAGATATGCCCCAACAAGATGAGGGGAAAAAGTAGGAAAGTAAGAAAGTCACTTGTAGACAGGAATGTTTTTTAGTGGTAGTAGAAGGAAAGAATATAGTAATTATAAAGGTATTATATAAGTATTATATTAATTATATATATAAATAAATTATACATATAATCTTCACTTCGTGTCCACTTCATGTCAACGCTCCGCATACTCCATTTTCCTTCCTGTCATCAAGTGACTTTCCTACTTTCTTACTTCGTCATGCCCACGCTCGCTTCTACCCGCCAGTAAACCCCGCGTTTATCGGCACCTTCCGCACCGTTTACCGCCGGGTAGCCAGGACGGGGACTCTAAGTTGCAAATCGTTGCTGCCACCCTGTTGTTGCCCCCTCAAAGGAGCCTCGCATCCCCTCAATATCAGTCCCCCCTTAAGGAATAGCGGCGCCAATCACTTCAGCAGGTCGCTGTCGTCACCGACGTTGAGCCGATAGTAGCGGCCACGCTGAGCCATGAGCTCGGCATGGCTGCCTTGCTCTATGATGCGCCCGTGGTCGAGGACGATGATCTGGTCGGCATTGCGGACAGTGCTGAGACGGTGGGCAATAACGAAGGTGGTGCGGCCCCGCATAATGGTGTCCATACCGCGCTGCACGAGCTGCTCGGTGCGCGTGTCAATCGATGAGGTGGCCTCGTCGAGAATGAGCACGGGCGGGTCGGCCACGGCAGCACGGGCGATGGCCAGAAGCTGGCGTTCGCCAGCACTGAGGTTGCCGCCGTCGCCTGAGAGAACGGTCTGGTAGCCATTGGCCAAGCGACGGATGAAGTCGTGGGCACCTACGAGCTGAGCGGCACGTACGCAGTCGTCGTCGGTAGCGTCGAGCCGTCCGTAGCGGATGTTTTCGAGCACGGTGCCGGTGAAGAGATGCGTCTCCTGCAGCACGATGCTCATCGAGCGGCGCAGAGAATGCTTGCTGATGTCCTTGATGGGTATGCCGTCGTAGAGAATCTGCCCCGACTGCGTCTCGTAGAAGCGGTTGATGAGGTTGATAATAGTGGTCTTGCCGGCTCCGGTGCCGCCCACGAAGGCTATCTTCTGACCAGGCTGCGTGTTGATATCGATGTCAAAGAGCACCTGCTTTTCAGGCACATAGCTGAAGTCCACATCGGTAAAGTCGACGTCGCCCTTGGGGCTGTCAAGCTCAGTCGTTCCCTCGTCCTCTTCAGGCTCGGCATCCATCAGCGTAAAGACGCGCTCGGCACCGACAGCAGCGTTGAGCACAGAGTTAATTTGCTGCGAGACGTGGGTGATGGGCTGCGTGAAGCTCTTGTTCAGCGTCAGGAAGGCCACTATCGTTCCAAGTGAGAGGTGAAGGGTGAAGAGTGAAGGGTGAAGGGCTATGGTTGCGCCGACAACGGCGATGAGCACGTAGCCGAGGTTCGACAGGTTGCCGTTGACAGGCATCACGATGTTGGCGATACGGTTGGCACTACAGGCCGACGAGCGCAGCTGCTCGTTGATGGCCTCGAAGTCGCTGATGGCCTGCTGCTCGCGGCAGAACACCTTAACCACTTTCTGGCCGGTCATCATCTCTTCGATGAAGCCGTTGACGCGGCCAAGACTCTCCTGCTGGGTGCGGAAGTAGCGGCGCGACCGCTGGCCGAGCTTCGTAGTGGTGAACATCATCACGGCGGCTATCAGGCAGCTGACGAGCGTCAGCGGCACGCTGAGCACAATCATCGAAGCAAAGGTGACGCCAATGGTGATGACCGAATTAAAGACCTGGGCCAAGGCCGTCGAAATCATCTGGCGCAACGAGTCGACGTCGTTGGTATAGACCGACATGATGTCGCCATGCTGCCGCTGGTCGAAGTAGCTGATGGGCAGCCGCTCCATACGTTCGAAAATCAGCTTGCGCAGTTTCAGCTGCGTGCCCTGCGACACGTTGATCATCAGGCGGTTGTAGAGGTAGGAGCAGACGACGCCGACCAGCAGGATAAGGCCGAGCTTGAAGAGTACCTGGGCCAGAGAATGATATTCGGGGTTGTCCGTCTGCGTCAGCGGCACGATATAGTCGTCAATCAAGGTGCGCGTAAAGAGCGTCGAGGCGAGCGTCGTGACAGAGGTGACGACGATGCACACCAGCACCACGCCGATGCTCAGCTTATAGTCGCCAAGCACCAGCCGTGCCATGCGCCAGATGATGTTACGCGTCTTACGGTCAATCTTCTGTATGCCGCCCTGATTCTGGGCGTGCGGGCCACGCGGTCCTCCGAAGTTGGGCTGTCTCATGCTGCACCTCCTTTCTTGTCAAAGTCGCCACAGTCGGCGGTCTGTATGTCGTAAATCTCCTTATAGAGCGCATTGGTCTTCAGCAGCCGTTCGTGGGTGTCGTAGCCAGTGACCACGCCATTGTCCATCACGAGGATGCGGTCGCAATGCTCTACCGACGATATGCGCTGGGCAATAATCAGTTTCGTCATTGCGGGCAGTTCCTCGCGGAAGGCGCGCTGAATCTTGGCGTCGGTCTGGGTATCGCAGGCCGACGTAGAGTCGTCGAGCACCAGCACCTTCGGCCGCTTCAGCAGGGCGCGGGCAATACAGAGGCGCTGCTTCTGTCCGCCCGAGACGTTGGTGCCGCCCTGTTCGATACGCGAGTCATAGCCGTCGGGCATCTGGTCGATGAACTCGTCGGCACAGGCCAGGCGGCACGCCTCGCGGCACTCCTCCAGTGTGGCGTTGGGTTTCCCCCAGCGCAGATTCTCAAGCACCGTCCCCGAGAAGAGCGTATTCTTCTGCAGCACGACGGCCACCTCATTGCGCAGCGTAGCCAGGTCGTACTCCTTGACATTGCGCCCACCGACGAGCACCTCGCCCTGTCCCACGTCGTAGAGCCGCGAGATGAGGTTGACGAGCGTCGACTTGCCCGAGCCCGTACCGCCGATGACGCCGATGGTCTCGCCGCTGCCGATGCTGAACGAGACGTTGTAGAGGGCGGAGCGGCGGTGGGGAGACCCTCCCCCTGCCCCTCCCTGTTGAGGGAGGGGGGCAATTACCTTGCTCGCCAACTTTGTCTCGGATTGGAGTATCTTCTCCCCTCCCTCAACAGGGAGGGGCTGGGGGTGGGTCTGTTTGGTCGTATAGTCAAACCTCACCCCCCGGAACTCGACGCTGCCATCACTGACTTCATAGACGGGATTGTCGGGATTCACGATGTCGGGCTGCTCCTCGATGACCTCGCTGACGCGCTTGGCCGAGGCGGCACTCTGCGTCAGCATCACAAAGATCATCGACAGCATCATCAGCGACTGCAGGATTGACATCACATAGGTGAAGAGCGAGGTCAGCTCGCCAGTAGTCAGCGTACCGCCGACAACGAACTGCGCACCCCACCACGAGAGGGCGATGATACAGCCATAGACCACGATGTTCATCACGGGATGGTTCAGCGCCATGAGACTCTCCGCGCGAACATATAACTTATAGAGGCCTTCGGCGGCGCGTGAGAACTTCTGGTTCTCGAAGTCCTCGCGGACGAAAGCCTTGACCACGCGGATGGCCTGGATATTCTCCTGCACGCTCTGGTTCAGCTCGTCGTACTTCACGAATACCTGCTGGAACAGTCGTGCCACCCGCGAGATGATGTTGTAGAGCGAGAAACTCAGGATGACCATTGCGATGATAAAGATGAACGACAGCCGCGCGTCGATGACCAGACACATCACGATGCTCAGCACCAGCCGGAAAGGAGCGCGCACGGTGATGCGCAGTATCTGCTGATATGCGTTCTGCAGGCTCGACACGTCGGTAGTCATGCGCGTGACCAGTCCCGAGGTGGAATATTTGTCGATGTCAGAGAAGGCGAAGCGCTGGATGTTGCGGTACATCGCCCGCCGCAGGTTGGCGGCGAAGCCCGTGGCGGCGTAGGCCACCGAGCGCCCGGCCAGTATGCCGAAGCCCAGCGAGAGGAACGCCATACCAATCATCACGGCCCCATAGAGGTACACGTTCTCCATGCTGCCCGCGTTGATGCCCTTGTCGATGAGCGAGGCCGTGACGTAGGGAATGAGCACGTCCATCACCACCTCAAGAGCCGTCCAGACGGGCGTCAGCAGCGACGCTTTCCAGTAGTCGCCGATTTGCTTATAGAGTGTCTTGATCATGTCTGGTTTGTTTTTATTCGGTGCAAAAATACGAAAAAAGTCGGATAAAAGCAAGAAAGTGGCATTGTTTTTGGAGTTATTGTCTTACCTTTGCAAATGAAAACTACAAACAAGCCCAATTACACAACCTATGAACAAGACATGGACTCATCGGCTACTCGTGACGCTGCTTGCCTGCACGGCAACTTTCACGGCAATTGCACAAAGCGTGCGCGAAGTGACAAGACTCGACGAAGGATGGCGCTTCGCATTCGGCAATGCCGCCGACCCCAAGAAGGATTTCGGCTGCGGAACGGAGTACTTCAACTATCTGACGAAAGCCAACTCCATACACAACGAGGGACCGTATTCGCAGAAATTCAACGACTCGGCCTGGCAGACCGTACGTGTGCCCCATGACTGGGTCGCCACGCTGCCCTACGCCCCAGGAGCCAGTCACTCGCACGGCTACAAGACCGTCGGCTATAAGTACCCTGCAACGAGTGTGGGCTGGTATCGCAAGAAGCTGACTATTGGCAAAGAGGATCTGGGCAAACGGCTGATGCTGCGCTTTGACGGCATCTTCCGCTCGGCGCAGGTGTGGTTCAACGGTTTTTACATGGGAACAGAGCCCAGCGGCTATGCGACACAAGTTTACGACATCACCCCTTATATCAAGTATGGTGAAGAGAATCTGATCTGTGTAAGAGCCGATGCCTCGCTCGAGGAAGGCTGGTTCTACGAAGGGGCAGGCATCTATCGCGACGTGTGGTTGGAGAAAGCCGCTGAGGTAAGCGTAGCATCCTTCGGCACCTTTGTCTATGCCGACCTGAAAGCGCCTTACGAGCAAGCCACCATCCACGTTGAGACAGAGATGAACAACCACTCGCTGACCACCCAGCAATGTGAAGTGAGCCACCGCCTGCTCGATGCCGACGGCAAGGAGGTTGCCAAGTCTGCACCCTCAACCCTCACCCTGAAGGCGAAGCAAACGCTCAATGTTCAATGTTCAATGTTCAATGTTCAAAACCCTCACCTTTGGAGCACTGCCGACCCCTATCTCTACCAAGTAGAGACGACGGTAAAGGCAGGCGGTCGGGTGGTGGACATCTATAAAACCACAACGGGCATCCGCGACATCTGCTTCGATGCCGAACGTGGTTTCCTGCTGAACGGCGAGCCGCTGAAGCTGAAGGGCGTGAACATGCATCAGGACCATGCGGGCGTGGGGGCTGCCATTCCCGATGCCCTGCAGGCGTGGCGTATCAAGCAGTTGAAGCAGTTCGGCTGCAATGCCTACCGTGCCTCACACAACCCGATGACGCCTGCCCTGCTCGATATTTGCGACCGCGAGGGCATACTGGTTATCGACGAAAACCGCCTGATGGGCATCAATGACGAGCACCTGCGACTGCTGGAGCGGATGATTAAGCGCGACCGCAATCATCCCTGCATTATCCTCTGGAGCGACGGCAACGAGGAGTGGGGACTGGAGAACACCATCCAGGGCACACGGGTTGCCGAGGCTATGCGCGAGTACACCCGCCTCTACGACCCCACACGTCCCAGCACCATTGCCAATGCTGGGGGCACGGAACTGATCAAGGGACTCGACGTGGTGGGATTCAACTACATTGTGCAAAACGACGTCGACAACCGCAAGCGGCAGAACCCCTCGTGGCGCATCGTGGGCACCGAAGAGACGACGGGCTGCGGCACGCGCGGCTGGTACTTCAAACAATCGGAATACCCAGGCCGCATGGTGAGCCTCAACCGCACCAACGAGCAAGGCTACGAGAACATCATCGAGCGCGGCTGGAAGTTCTATGCCGAGCGTCCCTGGGCGGCAGGACTATTCTACTGGACCGGCTTCGACTATCGGGGTGAGCCAAACCCACTGAGCTATCCCGCCCACGATTCGGAGTTCGGTATTCTGGACTACTGCGGTTTCCCGAAAGATGAGGCATGGTATCTGAAAGCGTGGTGGACGGATGAGCCCGTGCTTCACATCTTCCCCCACTGGAACCTGCAAGGACACGAAGGCGAAGAGGTGGAAATATGGGCCTACAGCAACTGCGACGAAGTGGAACTGACGGTGAACGGCAAGCGGCTGGGACGACAGCAGATGACCCGCAACGGCCACCTGAAGTGGAAAGCTACTTACCAGCCCGGGCGCGTCGTAGCCACTGGCTATAAGAACGGTAAGCGGCTTCTCACCGAAACCATCGAGACAACAAAGCCCGCTGCTAAGATTGTACTGAAGGCAGACCGCCAGGCCATTGCTGCCGACGGGCGCGACATGAGCGTCATAACAGTCGAGGTGCAGGATGCCAAAGGGCGCATCGTCCCCGACGCTTGTCCGCTGTTGACATTCTCGCTTCAGGGCGACGGCCGCATACTGGGTGCCGGCAATGGCGACCCTTCATTCCTCGGCGAGGATCACCCGCGCGACAAGGACTGCCGCCAGTTCAGCATTCCCGCCTTCAACGGACTGGCGCAGGTGCTGATACAGAGCAGCCAAACGCCGGGAGTAGTTAATCTGTCGTGCTCGGCCAGCCAGTTAAAGTCGGGCAGTCTGAATATCACGGCCAAATAGCGTAACAGTGCCTCCGTCGCTCTGACAGTACTTCCGAACGAGCTGCTGGATGAATTCACCATTCTGCCGCACGCGCTCGGCATCGCCGTCGTAGCCGTTGATGAGCACCAGGAGGTGGGTGGTCTCAAGCGTCATCTTCGTGCGCTCGTTGTCACTGGTGGGTGTCCCCACCCCACCCTGCGCGTCGCGATAGACGGGCAGTCCGGCGATGTTGAGCATTCCGCGGCCGATGCCCTCGTAGGGCTCACCCTCGCGGCCCACGCCCAGAGTGAGCGTGTCGCCCACGAACTTGTCGGCATCAAAGCCACCGATGCTATAGCCGAAGGCGATGGAGGCAAGATTTACTAGGTCGACCAGCGTATCAATCTGATAGAGTTCCTTGCCCTGCAACATCCGGCGGATAAGCTGCTCGGAAGCCGGACGGTAGCGCGAAGGATCCTTACCGCATTTCTTATAGACGGCCCGCGTAGCAGCAATGCCGCTCAGTTCCTTCAGCGATTCAGTGGTGAGCTCGCGCCGGAAGCGCTCCTCCCACTCATGTATTTCGTCCCAAAGCGCGGCACAGTACTCACTGTTCACCACCTGCGCCTCAACGGCTGCCCCCAGGAATCGGGGGCACACCTGTTCTATTTCCTGTGATACGATAATCTTCATTCTATCATTTCTAAGAATTCGTCTTCATTGACAATTCTGACGCCGAGCTTCTCAGCCTTCTGGAGTTTCGACGGTCCCATGTTGTCGCCCGCCAGGATGAACGAGGTCTTGCCGCTGATGGAGCCGACGTTCTTGCCGCCGTTCTGCTCAATCAGGAATTTGTACTCGTCGCGGCTGTGGTGCTGGAACACGCCGCTGATGACGATGGACTGTCCGGCGAGCTTGTTGC
>JAEEGK010009298.1_pt1 | contig 22980 bp, 25 predicted proteins | sample 8958771 | NCBI WGS metagenome assembly JAEEGK01 (sample SAMN16246547, study PRJNA631951) | gut metagenome | biome: gut microbiome; feature: rumen; material: SC-attached | host: Bos | place: Iran: Karaj | collected 2018-10 | reverse complement strand
ATAAAAACGACTGCACCAGCGGCAAGTGCGTTACAAGAAATGGAGTCAATGTAAGGCCGAATAACGCAAGAATAGAGGGCTTTTCTTGCAAGGATGTCGGAGCGGATGGCGAAATTTGGATTCAGGAACACCCGGATCTCCAAAAAGAAGGTCAGGTTTACGTAACGACGCAAAAACCGAACATCAAAGAGTTTTTCGTTTTTTTACCTGATAACGCAATGTGGCTTACAAGCACACCCATCATTGAAGAAGATGGCAAACCTCATGAAATGGAAATTGATGCCGATCACTGCGGTTGGTACGTTCGTCGTTATGTCGATGAAGCGCTTCCCCAAAGCGTAATCATCTATCGTAAAAATGATTCTGGTAAAAAAAGAGCGATTGGCATGGGCGGCGAGAAAGCTTTAAACGAAGGCAAGGCGGCGGAACCGATTGATTTGTCGCAGATGTTAGAATTGTTTAAAGAAGACCCTGCATATAACGGCGCTGTTTATTTCTTGGCTGACGAAGCTCAAGCAGATGCCCTTGGCAGTGACACTTATGGTTGGTCTGCTTCGCAACCGGCTGGTGCTGTAGGCAATTGTTCTTTCAGTACAGCATTCATCATCTACGATACTGATGCCAGTTTGCATCCATCGTTCTCTTGCTGGAGTGAAAGCGGCGAAGGCTGCCAAGCTGCAAGCGGAACGGCAGCGCAGGGTGTCGATAAAGCAACCGCCCTTAAAGCCATTAATGATTGCATGGGCGTTACCACAGGCATTGTCGAATCAACACTCGACAAAACAACCAAAAAACCGAAACTTTCGGCGGCGGGCAAAAAATGCTTTATGGACGAAAAGTATTTCAACCAGCTATTCAACTACACCGAAGGCGTAAATGAAATGAGCTGCTATGACATGAGCTTTACTCGAACAAACAACGGAAAATGGGAATTCGACTCCGACAATATTACAAGCTACGGCCTCAAAACGCTTGTTCGAGGCGGTTTCTATCCTGTAGAAGCGACAACGGACAACATTCTTCGTTATGCAGATTCGCTGCAAAAACCGCTGCCAGCTGCACGTACAAAACGGACTGCCGAAGGTCCTGTATATTGGGGGCCGGAACTCCGCAAAAAAGACTTGACAGAACAAGTTCCTATCATCAACCTTTTCTGCAATGGAGCTGGCTGGGATAAAGGATTCAACTGCAACGGGTTATTTGCCGATGGCGAAAGTACAGAATCCTTTGTGAAAGAGAAGTTGAATCTCGACCAGCAAGCCTGCGTGTTCGGCTGGAGTTGCGATGATGAAGCTTCAGCCCCCGAAGGTTGGCCTGTCTTTGCAATCGGCACCGAAACAAAAGTTGCACAAGGTGCAAACGCGACACACCGCTGGACATCTGAAGTCGGTAAAGACGGAAACGGAGGCAGAAACCAGCATTTCTGCGCAGAAACACATGCTACATTCCGCTTCAATAAAGGGCTGAATTTCAGCATCAGCGGTAACGATGATATTTGGGTATTTATAGACAACAAACTCGCTATAGATATCGGTGGCACTCACTTAACTGCACCGGGTTACGTTGATTTAGATAAGTTCATGCCAAACGCCATTGTGGATTCGCTTTACGATATTGACATTTTTACTTGCGACCGTCGCACGACATCGAGCAACTTAAGTATTAAGACGAATATAAGTCTTGCAAATACAGGAGATATTCTTGAATCTTTGGTGGATTCTAAGATACTCGACTCTTTGGCAATGAATAAAAATTACCGTATCGGTTACAAAAGGGGATCTTTACCATGTGTATCATCTCCCAGAGACGCAATGATTGTTGAAAAACCGATGCGCAGTTCAACTATTACAGAAGATATCAAATACATGTTATCTAAAGACAAAACAGGAAAAGACCCTGCCCAAATAATTATCAGTGAAGCGGATTTCGAGGCAAATCCGATTCAATGCGATGGTGGTATTAATGTTACTAATAAAACGATGCCAGTTATTAACGATAGTGTATTAGCAACATGTTTGAGAGCCGGAACGTATTATCTTATCGTGGATATTGGAGGTGAAACAAAAGCTATTGAAATAGACCTTGCCAAGACGATGGGTGTTGCAAATCGCAGAATTGCACTCGATGCACCGTTGTTCAATGTTATGAAAACGGGAATGCTTGAATTTGCGATTGTGACAAGCGAGCCGAACAACGCCGACCATTACACCGTCATGGACATGAAGGGGCAAGTTCTTTCTGCAGGGACGTTGATCAGCAACGAAACGCGAGTCAAAGTGCCAACCGCAGGTTCTTATATCGTCAAAGTTGGGGCGAACTACAAGCGTGTAAACATCGGTCAATAGCAATTAGTTGTTGGTCAATAGTTATTGGTTACGAGCTGTTTATCATTGGGCGTTTTTCGTCTGATCATAAACAGCTTCGCTAAATTAAAAGACCCTCGCGTTTATACGCGAGGGTCTTTAGCAGAAACAAATTGTAAATTACAGTCCGTCCATTTCGAGAAGTGTCGCCATATCGCTCGAATTGATTTCGAAGTCGAGCTGGGCGTTTTGACGGATGCGGTCTTCGTGCGTAGATTTTGGAATAGGCAACAACCCCAGCTGCAATACAAAGCGGCTTGCGAGTTGCGGCACTGAAACGTCATACTTCGCTGCCATCGCACAAATTTCGGGAACCTGCATCAAGCGGCCCGTCGCATTGGGCGAATACGCTTCCACTATAATTCCATTCTGTTCGCAAAAGTCAATTAAATCAGCCGGAACATGTCCAATGTGGACGCGAACCTGGTTCACTGCGGGGAGTATCTGGCCTCCCGCTAGAATGTTATTGAGATCGTCGATTTCAAAATTGGAAACTCCGATAGCGCGGATTTTGCCAGCATCATAAGCTTCTTCGAGCGCTTTCCAAACTTCGGCATTTTCCCAAAAATAACGGTACCCTGATGTTGAACCCATCTCCGCCCACGGACGCGGTGCATGGATGAGCATCATATCGATATAACGAGCGTTCAGGCGTTCCATGGATTCTTGGATGCCCCGAACTGCATCCGTGTATTTTTTCACTTCGGCAGGAATTTTCGACGTGATGAAAATGTTTTCGCGGTGAAGTCCAGTTTTCTCTAGAGCCGCTTTGAGGCCGACCCCTATCCCTGATTCGTTCTCGTAAGCAATAGCGGTATCAATGTGGCGATAGCCTGCATCAATTGCGGCTTCTACCGCCGTAGCGGCCACATCGTTTGGCGTCTGCCAAGTTCCTAATGCAATTTTCGGGATTCGCTGACCATTATTCAGCTTGTAAAATTCGTCTAGCACCATATCCGACCTCTTCTATTCTACTAAAGTAATATAAACAGAATCGGCAAAAAAACGCTATTATTTTTTTTTGAAATAGACCATATTGGAATATTTACTGGTGTGAAAATAAGGAAGGTTATAGGTTTTAGGTATTAGGAAAAAATTTAATGTCGTTTACATGGCAACTACATTCATGGTTCGTATGCAATATCAAAAAATGTAGTGCCGTTAAACGTCAAATACTTCGCCCCGACAAATTCCGCAGGGATGTCAATCTCGTAATTTGCGTAACACATACATTTTCTACGAGGTTTTTCCATAATCAGAGTGTCGTTTTTTCCAAGCGATTCATTATATTTAACAATAGTATCTGGCGGAAATTCTTCGTATTCTATGGACACCCTTAACGTATCCTCTCGCTTGTCCAACGAAATATTAGACACCTCGCCTGTCTCTGGACAGATGGACTCCAGCCGCACTTTCAATACAGCAGAACCATTTTCGTTCATTACAAAATGAATCGTATCACCAAGAAAGTCGGTTTTCATCAAAGCATCTATGCTGCACGATCCCTCGCTAGCCACAAACGAGCAGGAATCCAACTTGGCGTAGGTCGCATTTTCCGCAGGCGTTTTACCGGAATTATTTACTGGAGTGCTACCGGCATCAGAATCCTCGGAACAAGCCGAAAACATGCAAACACTAGTGGCGATAGCGACTAAAACGGACAGAATTTTTGTTTGCATAATAAACTCCATGATTTGCGATTATGTGAAACAACTATACAATCCATCCATTAAAATAATCAAAAATAATCAACTATCATTTTTGTAAAGAAGCAATTACAAAAGTGCTCGTTTCCGCCTACGGTCACCAACAGCCACTTCTTACCGACTACTGTCTACTTCCTACTTCTCAATCGTCTTGATATCGCCTTGGGCGGCTCGTTTAGCGTTGTACGGGTCAATGTGCACGAGGGCATCGACGACATTTTCACCGGAGTCAATGAGCAACTGCTCGACCTCTTCGGCGACATCGTGAGCATCTTTCAACGTCATTTGGTCATCGACCACGATATGCACATCCACATGCAAATCGCTACCGACATAACGCGAACGGAGTCCATGCAAACTAATGACCTTCGGGTGCGAAAGAGCCAAACTTCTCAACTTTTCGAGGACTTCGGGATTGGCACCGCGATCGACTAGCTGATGAAGCCCCGGCGCCGCAATTTCAATCGCAGAATGCATAATAAAAAACGCGACGACCAACGCACCGACGGAATCGGCAAACCACAGTTGCGGGAGCAAAATGGCAAACACGACTGCCACAAGTACCGGAATCGAGCTAAAAGCATCGCTGCGGTGGTGCCAAGCGTTCGCTTCTAGCACCTGGCTACGGATTTTCCGCCCAGCACTGCGCGTATAGCGAAATAGAACCTCTTTCACGATAATGGAGGCAAGAGCCATCACTGCAACGGACGATTCCGGGTGGGAAGCCTCGCCTGCCAAAAGTGCAAGCACCGCCTTATACCCGATACCAATGCCCACAGCGGCAACAGCAAGCCCAATGCCAATCGTAATGAGCGTTTCGAAACGCCTATGCCCATAAGGGTGTTCCGCATCCGGCGGAGAGTTCCAAAAGTGGCTGCCGACAATCACCGCGACATCAGTCACAAAATCAGACGCACTGTGAATAGCGTCTGCAACAAGCGCTTGGGAATTTCCTACAATACCCACGACAAACTTGGCAACAGAGAGAGCAGCGTTCCAGCCGAGCCCCACCCAAGTTACCTTACGAACTTCTGCACTATCGTCTTTTTTGCGTACGCGAGTCATGACTGTTAAGCTAGAAAATTTGCAACCGAACAAGCCCCAAAATCATCAAAATTGCTGTAATAAAAAATCAATGTTTCTATTTTTCTAATGCTTATGAAAACATTTTTGAAATTCATCTTCGTCATCGCCATTTTGGCAGCAATCGCCTTCGGCGTCAAGTCGTACTTCTTTAACGATGCCGCAGCAAACCAAGTCGGCGAACTCATCAGCACCAAGGTTGTCACAGACACCATCAAAACTACAATTTCTGCGACAGGTACGCTAGAACCGGTCGATCAAGTGGAAGTCGGTACGCAGGTTTCTGGCGACATTGCAAAGATTAACGCCGACTTTAATTCCAAGGTCAAGAAAGGGCAGGTCATTGCCGAACTGGACAAATCCAAGTTGCAATCGACGCTGAAGCAGGCAACAATTTCTTACAAAAGTGCAGAAAACGACTTGAATTACAAACAAAGCACTTACAACCGCATCAAGAAACTCGCCGAAAGCAAGAGTGCAAGTGCAGTCGAACTGGAACAAGCGGAATACAATTTGAATGCGGCCAAGTTTTCTGTAGAACAACGTAAAAACGAAGTTGCACAAGCGAAGTTAAATTTGAGTTACGCGACCATCAAAAGCCCCATTGACGGTGTCGTCTTGAAGCGTGCCGTTGACGTAGGCCAGACGGTTGCAGCCTCCATGAGCACTCCGACGTTGTTCATCATCGCCAAGGACTTGGTACAAATGAAGGTCATGGCATCCGTTGACGAAGCGGATATCGGTCAAGTCAAGGCAGGGCAGCGAGTTTCATTTACAGTCGATGCTTTCCAGAACGACACGTTCCACGGCACCGTGCAAGAGGTTCGCCTGAACCCGACAACGACAAGCAACGTGGTCACTTACACAGTTGTCATTACTGCAGAAAATCCAGATCAAAAGCTTTTACCCGGCATGACAGCCACTTGCACAATCGTAACGCAAGAAATTACGGATGCCGTTACGATTCCCGTCAAGGCGCTCAAGTTCACGCCAGCCGAAGGCACTCCGATGATGGACCCGAAGGATATGCCGCGTCCGCAACGCCCCAAGACTGCCGAAGCAGGAGACAACTTCCCTCCCCCGCCGCCGGGCATGGGACCAGGTGGAGCGACTGCCGGAGCAAAGAAAAAGCATAAGAAGCCAAAACTCGAAGGCAACCTCGTCTGGATAAACATCAACGGCAAAGCCGCTCCGCGTCCGGTCAAGATTGGACTGAGCGATGGCGTAAATGTGCAGATTTTACGTGGTCTTAACGTCGGCGACTCCGTCATCACCAGTCAGGAAGTCTTTTCGACAAAGACCAACACCAAGTCTGAAGCCGCAAGCCCGTTCATGCCGCAACGCCCCGGAAAGAAGAGAAAGTAGTTAGTAAACAGTGGTTAGTGGTTAGGGGGACGCGAGGAGTTCCGTATCTGCAATTAGAGCCGTGTAAGCAGATCCCGGAACGGGGTCCGGGATGACAATAAAAAAGAGCCGTATCTGCGAGGGATGCGTTCCTGTTTATTGTCCGCTGTTACTGCTCAAGAACGTGAGTCAGGTACAGCACCATCAAAAGGTCACCCCATAAGTACATGAAGGGGGCCGCCACAGCGAGGAACGGTCCAAAAGGAATTTGTCCCCCCTCCTCATCATTGCTATTCTTCGCAGACTTGTTCTTAATCATCCCGTACGGGACCATCACCAGAATCCCAAGTACAGCGGCAACGATCAACGTTTCAACGGCACCGGTAAGGCCCATCAACGCACCATACCCCGCTAAAAGCTTGACATCACCAAAGCCCATCGCTTCTTTTTTGAGCACCTTGGTCGCAATCCAACCGACGAGATAAAGCCCACCGCCAGCACCAACGGCGCCAAGCAAACTTTGGAACGGCGTGATACCACCTGGAATCAGCGAAATCAAAAGTCCGGCGACAATGCCACCGACCGAGATGGAATCAGGAATCAGCTTGTACTTGCAATCTACGGCACACACGGGATAAGCCCCGAGCAAAAGCCAAAACATGGCGGCAGCGTTTGCCCAAACCTGAGGAGCAAGCACAGGACGCGTAAAATCCGTCCCGAAGCCTGCCGCAGCGTAAAGAGCCAAGGCGCCCAGCAATCCGCAAAGGGCTTCGCCAATCGGATAAATGACGCTGATAGGCTGTTTGCAACAGGCGCTTTTTCCGCGTAGCCAAAGCCAGCCGACAATCGGCAAATTATAGCGGATAGGAATCCTCTTTTTGCAGAGCGGGCAGTGCGACGGCGGGTTGATAAGCGAAATTCCGCGCGGCATACGATAGACAATCACGTTATAAAAGCTGCCAACGCATGCTCCGACACCAAAAAACACGATTAACCAGTACCAAAGTGGAATTTCTTCCATAAAAACCTCGTCTTTTCACGAATATAATTATAATTTAGTTAAACATTTATCAAACACAGGGAGATCCCTCAATGAATATTGAAATTGCCGCAATTTGTGATGCCGCCACAGCCAACGATATCGGTGGCCGCATGAACATTCTTGGTGCCTTTGACCGCATTTTTGCAAAATTCCCGCTTGTGATTCCGCAGTGTTCTGCGGCGTTCCGCCTGCGCTACCAACGCTCCGAAGCGGGTTCTCATCAGCTGAACTTGTCTATCGAAGATGTCGTAGGGCATCCGATCGTGCCGCCGATGCAATCCGAAATTCAGCTGCAAGAAGTCGCACAGGGCTTCGACACGGCTGCGGTCAACATGATTCTGAACATGCAGCGCTTGCAGTTCGCCCGTCCGGACAAGTACATCGTGCGTCTGTTCGCCGACAACGAAGAACTAGCCGCACTCCCGCTGTACGTCCTCGAAGACCCGCGTTTCGCGCAGCAGAAACCGCAGGAACCGCCAACCGACGACGGCGCTGTTGACGGAAGAGCTTAGAGCTTTGAAGTACGAGGTCGCACCTTCGGTGCTTTGAGTTCGCTCCGCTCTGAGTGAAACATCTTTTGCCGGGACTTTGTGCCCGGCTTTTTTCTACTTTAACATCATGCGTTTTAATTTTTGCACATTATTTCCGCACAGATTTTCTGCAAAGCACTCTGCGATAGCTACGAAATCCAATAACAGAAGCGTTTTCGCAAAGATTGGAGCCTGCGCCTTTTCCGCATTTATCGCAGCAAGCATTACCGCATGCAGCGGCATTAACGACAGTTGGGAAGTCAAAGGCGGCGGATTTATCAAGTACAGCATCAACGACGGTGAAGAAATCACGCAGGAACTGGACAGGGACGATGTAGAAATTCCCTACATCCGCAACCAGCACCATTACATCAAAATCACGATTCCGATGGACCGCAGCGAGCGCAAGGATCAATTAAGCGTTGCGGTATATAGCCCCAAACTCGGCAAAAACAGCATCGTCCCTAGCTTAACGTGGATTCAAGTCGAAGGAACGCCCAAAGCGCTTATCAAAGGCGAAGACAACTACATCACCTTCGATCAAAAAGACGATACCAAATGGAGTGCAACACTCAACCTGCATTTTGAGGACTGTAGACAAGGGGCCTGTATCGACAGTCTCCCGCCAATACTCTTCAAGGGGCGCATGCACTACTGGATTGCCGAAGATGACCGCTAAGCACGTAAAGCATGTATGCTGAAAAAATTTTCAATTTTATCATCATAGCCCCTTGACAGACGCCCAATCTTTTTCTAATATTGGGCTACCTTAATGGTCGATTAGCTCAGTTGGTTAGAGCGCTACCTTGACATGGTAGAGGTCACAGATTCGAGTTCTGTATCGACCACTGAAAAAATCTCGCAGAAATGCGAGATTTTTTTGTTTTAGGCAATTTGACCTTGATTTACGTTTCTAGCCACTTTTCAAAATCAGCTTTTCACAATTACATAAAAAAAGCCCAGATTTAATCTGGACTTTTTAAAATTTTGAGATTTTTCAGATGATTATCCGAAGAAGTGGAGCTTCGCAAGGACAATCATCATCACCCAAGAGAGCACGAGGCCACCGAGACCCATCACGATACCCGTAATGGCCATACCACGCGTGTCAGTGTAACCCGTAGCATGAGCAAGTGCGTTAGGCGGAGTCGAAATCGGGAGGCTCATGCCGAGAGAGCTAGCGAATGCAACCGACACCAAGAGAGCAGTCACGCCACCGAGATCCACAAGGTTGTTCTGGCAAGCAATGCCCACAGCGCAGAGAATCGGAACCAAAAGCGTAGCCGTAGAAGTGTGGCTCATGAAGTTTGCCATGAAGAGGCAGATGATGCCGCAACCGACCATCAAAGCAATCGGAGACCAGCTTGCAAACGGAATCGTCTTGATGAGGTGAGCTGCAAGGCCAGTCGCATTGAGGCCCACGCCAAGAGCAAAACCACCAGCCACGAGCCAGAGCACATCCCAGCTCATTGCGTTCAAGTCTTTCTTGGTAATCACGCCCGTCAAAGCGAATACAGCCATCGGGATCATAGCGATCGCGTTATCGTTAATACCATGAACACCCTTACCAGTTACCCACAAAACGACGCAAACAACAAAGGTAATATAAACGATGATGGCCTTGGGACTTGTATCAAACTTGCCAGCACCTTCGATATTCAAGGACATTTCCTTCATCTTGATCGGATAAATCTTGAGGAGGAGGAGCCAAGCAATCACCATCAAAATAATCACATACGGAATACCGAAAGCCATCCATTGACCGAAGCTCACTGGATTCGCAACGAGGTCACCGCGAGCAATAGCATCGTTCAAAGCACCGAGAGCGATAGCGTTAGGAGGCGTACCGATCGGAGTACCCATACCGCCGATGTTGGCACCAAGCGGGATAGCCAAGGCAAAAGCAGCTTTACCGCGGTCGCTTTCGTCAAAGAGCTTGAGCACCGGAGCGAGGATGGCAAGCATCATGGCGGCGGTAGCGGTGTTGCTCATGAACATCGAGAACACGGCAGTGATAAGCATAAGGCCGAGAAGCACGAACTTCGGATTCTTGCCGAACGGCTTCAGAAGCACGCGGGCAAGGTTCAAGTCCATCTTGTACTTCGTAGCAGCGGCAGCAAGGAAGAAGCCACCCAAGAAGAGCATGATGATCGGGTTTGCGAAAGTCGCCATAATGGACTTATGGCTGATCATCTTCACACCATCAACATGGAACGGAGTGAGAGCAGAATCCGACATGGTAATGATCATCAACACGATAACGAGCATCGAGGTAGACCATATCGGGAACGGTTGGAGAATCCAGAAGAGGGCCGCCATAACGAAAACGCCAATAACGCGGATTTCGAGCGGATTGAGGACTCCCATGGGGCTTGCGGCATCGAATCCGAGGGATTCGTAGGGCAAGAAGAGGGCAGCGATGGCGAGCACCGTTGCAACGATGAACTTGATGAATTGTGCTTTTGTCATAACGAGCGCAAATTTAGTAATTTTTATGCCGTTCGGCTAGACTGTTTGGCACACCGTATCACAATCCTTAACGCAAAACGGCCAACAACAAGAAATCAGCACTCCAAAAAGCATTCTTTCAAAATCTCAATTTTTTTGAGTTAGTCGAAAGACCCAGGCTCAACCGAATTCGGCGGGCAGACAGTCCCGCCATTTTTACAATCAGCAAACTGGCGTCATTTCCGCAATGTCTAGACCGTGATAGAGCGTTCCTTGAAAAACACCTTCATAATGGCCGTGGTAATGCCCATAAAACCATTGCAATGGTTTGACTGCATTCAAAACGAAGTCAAGGTAGCGACGTGATTCGACAACCTTTTGCCAAGTACAATCTCGCACATAGGCTTCTCGGAGAGGCGCCGGAGCGAACGATAAGGGAGCCTCATGAGAAACAACAATGTCCGCAGATATAGGTAGATTATTCAACTCCATGGACGGGGCTTCATCCAGCCACCAAATGCGTTTAGAGGAGCCGAATCTGATAAGAGCATCATTCTGCATCCGGCGTGATTTTCGAGTCAACGGATCAACCAAATCAATGTCCGTAGAAACCGCCCCACCGATGGGATAAATTTTCTTGCCGCAGAGTTCTATGGTACGATGGTCAGGCAAAAAGCGAAGACGTTCGTAATCATGCGAGCCATCAAAAAATGCTGGGTCGTCATGATTGCCACGAATGGTGTATAAGCGAATATCGTTTTCTTTGAGTTCCGGGCAAATCCTAGCGTAAGCAACATCCATGGATTTAGGGCGACCAAAGCCAGCACCAAAATCACCGACAATCAAAATGTCGGCATGCCTAATTTTCAACTGACGAACAGCCTTCCAAACGAGATTAGACAACTCGCAGTGAATGTCTCCGCAAATCCAAAGATGACGTTCAGCGCACATCATCACCCCATCAAATTTATCACCACTTTCACCATCATTTCCATATCTTCAGGGCGACTTTCGGCAATCATCAGCGTTATCGCCACAAGCGTTGCATCCGCGATTCGCTTACCACCATCACTGTTATACAAGATACCATTGTTCTGCATGAACCACAAAAATAGAGTCGCAGCAATGCGCTTATTTCCGTCGCTGAACGAATGATTCTTAACAACAAGATAAAGGAGCATCGCCGCTTTCTGCTCCGCTGATGGATAAAGTTCCACACCATCGAATGTTTGATAGATTTGCCCAATGCTACTCTTGAACGAATCGTCCTTTTCGTGACCGAACAAATTGCCGCCGCCAAACTTTCCCTTGAGTTCCTGAATCGCCGCCATCGCATTTTCGTAAGTCGCCTTAAAACGTTCCGGTTTTTGCGTTTTCGGAAACGCCAGCCGCTGATGATCATAATCGTCAAGGGTATCAAGTGCAAAAGAGTAGTCCGAAACGACATCCACAAGTGAACGGGTGTCCGCATCCAAAGATCCATTTATAAGCATTCTGCCTCCTTAGACCATTGTTCATCCAAATCGAGATTTTCTCTACGAAACCTCCTGATTGCTTTATGCACTTCCCAAGCTAGGTTCTGCCCTTCTTTTTCGCACTTGGGCTTCAGTTCGTAATACAGTTCATGCATTTTTTCATCAAGAGTCATGACTCGCTCCTTTAATTCGATCTATTATTTTTTCACAGGTTTTTGGAGCCCGAGTTCATTCATTATATCTTTGGTTGCCATCGACACACCCCACTTGCCCATGTTATTGCAACCATTCCAAGAATCCAAACCAAAGCGAATTGTATTCTTTTGCTTATTTTCATTCGCAAACGACATCGGCATTCCAAACGGATTGAAAAGGCGGTGCGCAATTTCATCAAGAGCAATGAATGACGCAAACGGACCGATTGGCTTTCCGCAAGAGGATTTGACATTTGGGTCAACGTTTCTACAATTGAGTCTATACGCATCCTGAGTTCCCGCTTTCTTCGCAACAACCAATTCCTGGTTGAACGCACTAGCTAGTCTTTGCATATTCTTGAAAAAATCAGAATCATGATTCACGTTGACGTAAACATAGGCATCTTTAGTAATGGCAACTGAACAACGAAGTACAATCGCCACGCCATACAATTTTCTATCCCACTCACGACGGTACATTTGCGGAACAAAGCCGAGTCTTTTATACTCATCGCCTTGAGCGTATTTTGCAATTTCGCTGTAGGTTTCGCTACTGACATTTTCAATGCAGTCCTTGGCTCGGCTAACCGCCACGCACTCGTATTCTTCCAAGAAATTTGAAATTTCACCAGCAGTTTCTGCATCAACGGCTTTATCTTTTAGCATCGGAGAATCATCCTGCAAGCAAATTAAATAGTGCTGACTTTTATTCATGTCAAACACTAACAATTCCTTTTCGCGAGGGAGTTCATCAAGAATGCATTTGGCTAAAGCCAAAAGCTCTTTCGATGTAAGCCCATTTATCTCAAGAGATAATGAATGACGGTCGTACATTTCACCAGATGCACGATTAACAAAGCAAGCCTTGAATATTTCGCCACGTGTACAATCAATGACCGCGATATCGCGCTTTTTCGCAAAGAGACTCGCCAAAAAGCCCTGATGAAAAATATCTCGCCTTAGGAATTTCACGATTGAGCCAAGAATACTCACATCTGGTTTCGTATTCAAATCGGCGGGAAACGTGATAACGCCGCCAAGATGTTTGGATTGCATAGCATCTTTAGGATGAACGGATTCATCAAACTTGTAAGCGGTCGCGTGATCAACGCCACTGATTTTCTTGACGGTAAACTTTCTCGATGCCAGTTCTATTGCAATTTTCATAAAACAACTCCTTTTCTCCATTCAATATACAATCTCGATGCGACAAATACGGTCACATAAAGCCATGAACTCATTTTCAGCACATCTAGCAACAAAAGACAATAATTACTTGAAGTAAAAAAAAATTTTAGAAGTCCGCCGTGCTTGGGGCGGCACAATGACTAAAATGTGAAATACACTTCATCAGTTTTATGGGTCTAAGGGACTTATATAACACAGCGAATCCACAAGTGTATGATAAACATCAGGGCATTCAACCTGCATAATAGTCATAATCCTATTGCCGCCATCTTTACTCGATGCACCACAATGAAAAAGCATTTCATCAGGTGTACCATAATCCAGAAAAACATAGCGGTCATGAAATTTGCGCTCCGTTTGTAGGACTTCAAGATTGACGTCAGGCCTCACCGTTTTGAAATCATCTTGAATCTGTTGCGTTAGGGCAGCACACCCCCTTGCATCGCTGATAATCTTTATCAACACTCCTTTCGCGACATCACGCAACAAATCAAGAGTCTTTACACCCAAATAACGGTCAATAATCGTAATAGACTTTTTAGCTTTGCTGTATATCTGCGTATAAGCAATATCTGACTCCAGTTTCTGACCATCAAGAATCAGAAAGTGCTTGTATGTTGTAGGATCAATGAAATTATCCATGACCTTCTGAAGGCTCAAATCGACTTTTCCAAGATGCTCGTGGATATTGTGGACCTCGCCGGAGAGAGTCTTGATTTCGACAGAATGTTCAGCAAGGATCTTTGTATTTTGAGCCGTTTGTATAGCAATTTCCGGAATTCCCGCATTCCCAATCAGTTGCTGGTTTTCTGCGACGATATAGTCCTTCATCTGCTTGAAAAGGCGAATCAACGCCATGCTTTGGCGAATAGCCAAATCGCCTTTTAGCACCGTCATTAGCATATAAACGCCCTGTTCGGTAAAAGCATAGGGGAGTTTTCTTACGCCACCCCAACTTGATGTGCATTTTTTGCACATCAAGTTTTGCAACTCTTTTTCCGTCAATTGAAAACGAAAGTCCTCAGCAAAGCGTTCAATATTATTTTTTACCTGACGGTTGAAAAATCTTGTTTCATATCCATAAATCTCGGCCAAATCGGCATCAAGCATTACCCTGAGTCCGCGAATGGTGTAGATTCTCGACTTCAAGAAATTTTCGTCAATCAGTGAAAAATTTGGCTTTTTGACAGCATCAGTCGGCAGTACATCTTGCTTTTTCATTTATACCTCCATCCACCTACAGGCATGAAAAGGCGGAATAAAAACAATTCATAAAGCAATATAAATTTCTATAATGTCATATAATGACATTGTGACATTTTTCTGTAATTTTTTCAAGATTTTCCAGCCAAAGCCTACACCAAACATGTTATGAGAGACAAAAAATTGCCTAATTCACGTCATTGCGAGCATAGCGTGGCAATCCTGCCCCTGATTTGAAACGCCCAGGTTGCGCAAGCGCAAAGCCTATCAGCTCAGATACGCAAAAGTTGCGCGATTGCTTCATCAGCCTTCGCGAGCAACTTTTGCAGCATGTTCTTTTCACTGTCTGCAAAGTCAGCCCACAACGCACATTCGCCACCTTCCACCGAGAAAAGATTCCGAACTTGAAGAAAAACTTTTATCCTCATCAACAATGTTCATTATTCCTTATGATGCCCAAACCAAGCCTTACGATCTTCAGGATGTTCGTCAAGATATTTCATCATAGCACTGTTGACCTCCGAAGCGAGATTCTTGTGTTCAGCGATGCACTTCGGCCTAAGCGTGCGACAAAGCTCCGCAACTTTTTCTTTCAATGTCATAAATGCTCCTTGTTTGCAATAAATATACGACATACATGCGACAAATACATTCGCATTAAAAAAGCCTCGGAAGGGGGCTATAACTAATCAATATTTTAGGGTTACCTGTTTACTTCTTTATCCACTATTGTTTGATATCGCCAAATTATGAAATCTACCTTCTTTTCAAAACTAATTTCCTTAAATCCTTTTATTTCCTTATCAAAAGAACCGATGATTCCTTGCAAGCAACAGTCATTTTTTATTCTCCTATACTCAGCAATGAGTGCGTTATAGAACTGATTGAATTTTTCAAGAGTCATAGAGGGACGATTTTTACAACTAATCTCATACAGGAAAAATTTACCAACTTCTTGATCATATATTGGGAAATTGTGATTAACGGTATGAATTAATTTTGTAGAAAAAGAAAAATGATTAACAGCCTTACTTTCACTAACAAAAGAAATATCCCTTAGTTCGGATATCATTTTCTCGACATCCTTATATTCAGCATTTTTTCGTTTGTCAAAAGCTTTATTTACTTTAATCAGTTTATTAAAATAAGCTTCAGCAAGATCATCCGAAAGTCTCAAACCATAAAATTTTTTATAATTGCTCCTATACGATTCACTTATTTCCTTTGAAATATTGATTGTATTTAGATAACTTTCTACAGCATTTTCTTTTAAAAGAAAATCTCGAATCTGTTTTTGATAAGATGTTATTTTTTTATACTTCTCATTTAATATATCAACTGATAGAAAAGTGCGTTTTTTTCCCATAACTATTTTATCTCCTTTCTTATATTCCATAAAGATACCACCAAACAGAAGAATTGTCAATACAATAACGCCCGCTTACGTTCGAAGACGACCAAATCATTCTGGACTGTTGAAATGTAATCCTTTATTTGCTGGAGAATGTGCATATTTCTATTCCTCCTTTGGTTCCCATTCAAAACCTTTGCCGTAATACAGAATTTTGTAGGACGCAAAGAATTGTCGCAGATCCATGTTGATGATGTCGCTATAAGAATACAGGCTCCAATGGGGTTCTGTCAGCAAATGGTCCGTATAAAAAGTCATCCCACGCTCGGCGAATTCCTTGATTTCAAGCCATTTATCCCATGCATCAATAACGGCGTTGTCGTTTTCAAAAGGGTTTTCGAGTTCTTGACCGTCACCCAACGTAAAGGAGTCGAGATATTCCCAACCGGCATAATCCATAAGCAAACCTGCGGTCCAATCGTCAACGCCACGAATGTCCCAGTAATTGCCGGGACTGATTTTTGCTTCAACTTGGTAATCCTTGTATCGTTCGTGCCCTTGTGCAATCAGACTGTCAAGATGCATCTTGGTCTGTAAAAACGTCTAGTAAACCTCAGCTTCGATTTTTCGAATGTACTGGTCGAATTCGACCAACTTTTTCTTATTGTCGTCACTCCACTCGAATTCGTCGTTCATTTTTTGCCGACGGTCGTATAAGAATTCATAGTTTGCAAGGCTATAACACATTTGAGACGCCATATACGGATCAAACAAATCCTCATTCGCATCAGATTCGCAGAACGCTTTCATCTTGGCGAGTTTTTCTACACCGCCTTCAACATCCTTGTAGAAATTCTCAAGGATTTCCCATTTTACCGGCCTAGCTATTCGTATCAAATGCGGATTCATATTAAAACCTCCCAGATCGGATTTGTTAAATCTCCCCCATAGAACCCGGCTCGGCATAGCCGTTCCGCTCAATATTTTCTTTGTCTATGCGATAAGCTGGTTTTTCGCATGAACTGAATTTGAAAACACGCAGAATGAACGCACTCTTATAATTCCTTGTACCCATAAGGAACTCCTTGCTGGGTACAAATATATATCGCCTATGTGACAAATACAGACGGATTGAAATTTATCATCCGAATCGTTTATTAGCTTCTACAATTTTGCTCAGAACCTCAGTAAAAGAAGTTCCTGTAAGGCCCTTTATTTCTGTGCCATGTATGCATGCAAATCCCTTCCATCGCATTTTAGAATCATGACCGCAGAAGTGAATTTCACAACTATAGTAGGTTTGTAGATATGCATCCCAATACTTAGCCCTACGGACTTGTACATCTTTTTGTGCAAGAAATTTTTCCAATCGTTTTTTTGCTTCTATTAGTTTTTGAACGAATTCAAAGCTATATCCCCATTCGCAGGATTCTTTGTTGCTTCTCGATTCTGCATTCGGATACTTTATATAACTTGACTCGTCGGGAAGGATTTTCCATTTTGCATAGTTGCGATTTCGCTTGCCATTGACAAACCATTTTGTTGCAATTGTATATTCTTCGCCCGGCATATCGATATAACCGCCTAGACTGATTTTATTGTTAAACCTTTTTTCGTTATAATCGAGCGAGACATTGCCTACGCCATCGGCAAATACTTCAATGCCGTATTTTTTGAGAATCTTCTTCATGTCCGCATAAGCGATTTTTTCTGCTTTAAATTTCTTTTGACGCATATAGACGCAGCTCCTTTTTTGACTGTTTTTAATATATTTCGGCATCAAAGAGGATGCAATAGCTGAGAGTGCGGGGAAAAAACTTGAGAAGCTGAGTCGAGGCATAATACCCTTTTTCAAAAAAAAATTACCCTACATTTATCAAAATTTTATATATCGTAGGGTAGTAATAAGTGACGTAAAACAGAATCCTACATTATTCCATACAATAAGTTTATTTTCAATGGATATTACAAACACAATCGCAGCTCTAGAGCAAGAACGTTCTAAGTTAGTAGAACGTTTGAAAGAAATTGACATACTTCTTGAAAAAGTGCGTGCGGAACAAAATGCAATAGTAGAACAGAAAATGCGAGTTTCTAAGCCTGCAAATGCTCTAGCCAACAAGTATTCCCCTGTCGAAGACAAAATCAAGCTTTTTAAGAGCCTTTTCCAAGGGAGGCAAGATGTTTTTGCAAGGCGATTTGCAAGTTCCAAAACAGGGAAATCCGGCTACCAGCCAGTTTGTGAAAATGAATGGAAGGCAGGAATCTGCGAAAAGCCGAAAGTGAAATGCGCATTTTGCTCGCACCGCAAATTTGTGCCATATAGCAATTCTGTCATCGAAAAGCATTTGCGCGGGGTTGAACAATCCGGCAATTTTTCACGACCCTTTGTTGCTGGAATTTACCCCCTTTTGAATGACGACTGCTGCAATTTTCTTGCTGTCGATTTTGACGAGCAGACTTGGCTTGACGATGCACGAGCATTTATGGCAACCTGCGAAAAAGAAAACATCTACGCATATCTGGAACGGTCGCGTTCAGGAGATGGTGGTCATATCTGGATTTTCTTTGAAGAGAAAATGAAAGCTAAAACAGCACGTGATTTGGGAACACACCTGCTGACAAAAACACTGGATGCACGCCCCGAAATCAAGTTGGCATCCTTCGATAGGTTCTTCCCAAATCAGGATTATATGCCGAAAGGAGGCTTGGGCAATTTAATCGCTCTCCCATTGCAAAAGAAGGCTCGTGAAAAGAACCATTCCGTTTTCATTGATCCAGCATCATCGAATGCATACGAAGACCAGTGGGCGTTTCTTGCGTCAATGAAGAAAAACGCCAATGCATTTGTAGAGCAAAAGGTTTCCTTGGCCGGATTGCATCATGAGATTTTGCCAGCCTATGAAAATGAAACCAGCGATGAAGATGTTCCGTGGCAATCAAAACGGGCAGTTTTTCCTAAAATCGAAGCACAGCTTCCCAGCAAAGTTGACGTTATTCTTTCAAACCAAATATTCATTGATTATACAGGTTTGCCTGCGATTTTGAGAAACCGTATTTTGCGATTGGCCTCATTCCAAAATCCTGAATTTTATCAGGCGCAGGCATTACGTTTACCAGTCTGGGGCAAGCCTCGAATACTATATTGTTATGACATTCAGGCGAAGTATATCGGACTCCCGATAGGATGCCTGGACAAACTCGCAGAGCTGTTGGCACATTACAAAATAACGCCGATTATCAAAGACGAACGAAATGTCGGTTCGTCCATAGAAGCGGAATTCTGCGGGACCCTATACCCAGAGCAGATGCTTGCGGCAGAAGCCTTGCTGAAAAATGACTTTGGAGTTCTTTCTCCAACAACGGCATTCGGAAAAACTGTTGTCGCACTTTGGCTAATTGCACAAAGAAAGGTCAACACTCTAATTTTAGTTCATCGTGCGCAATTGATGGAACAATGGGTTGCACGAATTACGGAATTTCTCGGCATTCCAAAAAAGGAAATCGGACAGATTAGTGGCACAAAGAAAAAGCGCTTTGGGAAAATTGATGTCGCCCTTATTACGAGCGTCAGCAAGCAAGGCGGCGTGGAAGAATGGGTGAACGACTATGGTCAAATCATCGTGGATGAATGTCACCACATATCCGCATTCTCTTTCGAAAAAGCTGTTCGAGTAAGTCGGGCGAAATTCAAAATGGGCCTGTCGGCAACACTTGCCCGAAAAGACGGTCAGCATCCGATTGTTCTAATGAATTTTGGTCCGGTACGTTACGCGGTCAATGCAAAGAAACAGGCGGAAGAACGACACATCAAGCATTCTGTTATTCTACGGACAACAACATTCAAGCCACAAAGCGATGACCCAAAGTTGCCTATACAAGATGTATTCCGAGAACTATGGAACAACGATACCCGCAATGCAATGGTTATTGAAGACGTGGTCAACGCATACCGCAATGGTCGGCAAATTTTGTTGCTGACGGAACGCACGGAACATATACAATGGTTCTGTGAAAATATGAAGGACACTGTACCAAATTTATTTATTCTGAAAGGCGGTTTCGGTAAAAAACAACTGAAGAAAATCTTCAATGATATTGGCAATGCGAAAGAAAATGGAAACATCGTCATTCTCGCCACCGGACGCTATATCGGAGAAGGCTTTGACTTGCCGGAATTGGACACACTGTTCCTGCCATTCCCGATTTCATGGAAAGGAACGCTAGCACAGTATGTCGGTCGCTTGCACCGCATGGCCGCAGGCAAAACCGAAGTTCAGGTTTACGATTATGCAGATACCGAAGTTCCCGTACTCATGCGAATGCTTGCTAAGCGGAAGAAGGGGTATGCCGCGTTGGGGTATAGCTTGGCGGAGATAAAAAAAATAGATCCCGTATAAGGCTAGGTTTCTATCGAAACGCATGGAATGAAGCCCGCTTTCACCTTAATGGGACCTGTTCCTATAAGATACATAAATAATGACAAGATGCCTTGTATCTGCATATCCAGCCATATTTTTTTGAAAGCCTTTTCAGCCCATTTTTATAAAATAAGGGATATTTCTTGCACATATATGTGCAATCAGGCTATACTGTATGAGTTGCCCCCAAAATGGCTACATTTAGTATGCAAATGCTACGATTAGTATGTAGAAAAGTGCAACTTAATTTATTAGACTGAAGTAAATTTGTATGAGTAAGTCTAATAAAAATCCATTGCTACGGAAATTTGGGAACCTTGTTCGCGACGCCCGTATTGAGAAAGGCCTAAGTCAAGAAGAGCTAGGCTTTGAATTAGATCTTCACAGAACCTACATAGGTATGATAGAAAGAGCGGAGCGCAACATCTCTTTTGCTCACGCACTAAAGCTCATACAATACCTCAATATAGATATTAAGGAGTTGTATGTTAAGCAAAAAAAATCTTAGGCAAGAAGTCCCCCTTCCTGCAGAATTAACTCTCGATTCTATTTATAAGGCTTTAGAAAAAACGCAAGACCTTTTTTCTTTAATCAAGGATAAAACAGGTGTTGCTCTTAGCAAAATAATTCAGTCAAACAATTTTAGCGGAATCGTATCAAACGTTTTCACAAAAATGTTAGATGAATGCAGTCCATACAAAGCATTCTCTGACCAAAGATACCCTGATTTAAAAAACATGAATAATGGAATTGGGCTTGAAGTTAAAGCATCCAACAAGCCATTAAAAGGTGGAGAAGGACATAACGGTCACTCAGGGTGGCATATAGTCATCTGTTTTGTCATTCTCGAAAATGGGAACATCGATTTTTCGCAGGTCGAAATCGCAAACCTAATTGGTTTTGAGCAAAAGAATTCAGATTGGAAATATCAGGGCAGCAAAAGAAACGAAAATGACTCGCAACGTACCGAGACTTACATAACAACAAACATCGGAACTGCAAAATTAAGAGATGGCACAATTTATCTTAATCCAGAATACTGTACGATAACAGATTCTCTTAAAAGAAATCGTAGAAAAATAGACCTAAAAATCCCTCACTACTCTATATTTGCAGAGTAGTTTGCCCATAAAGTTTTGACAATTTAGGAATCGCCTTAAGAGACTGTTGATAAAATTCTGGATCTTTTTCTACACCAATACAATTATAACCTAAATAATCTGCAGCGGCCAAAGTTGAACCACTTCCAGAGAAGGGATCCAAAATAGTGCCTTCTCCAAGAGGTAACGCAGCCCTCACAATCTGTCTTAAAAAAGACTGCGGTTTTATACTTGGATGATTTACAATATCTCTTTCAACTTTGGGCGTTTTCTCGCTTTGAATAAAATCAGCAAAAGGTCTATCAATTGTAGGCCTTCGTAAAGCCCCTGCTTTCCAGATTCTAAGATTTTCAGCAACAGTTTTTTCAGCTAAGGGCTTTCTATACAGACACCATGGTTCCCACAAAGCTTTGGGAATAACAGACAATTCAGGAAATTCATCTTCTGCATTTTTAGGACGATCCCCACCTCTTAAGGTACACACAGATCGTATTATTTCGCCTCTTTTTTCCAATCCCGCAGCTCTTAGAGCCGATCCAACAATATCCGATAAAAGTGGCGTTGAAGCTAAAAAAATATGACCTCCAGGAACAAGAATTCTCTTTGCCAGCACAGCCCATTTTTCAAAAAAAGAATAAACATTTTTTCGTTCTTCAGGATCATCATTAATAACACTAAATCTAGGAACAGGCTGCCTAGTACAACCATCAAACTTTTGAGGAATTCGCCAAATTCCACCAGAGCCCGAACGTTTTTTTACAAGTTCTTTTTCGGTATATTCTTTAACCCCATATGGAGGATCAGTAACAATAGCTGTCACTGAATTTTCTGGTTGCTTTTCCATCCAAACAAAGCAATCTTCATTAAAAACTTTATAACACATATCTACCAACTTGTAAGCCATTTAAAGATAATAATTTTTCGTAACAAAATTCAACATCGGAAAAACAACTACAATTCTTCTGTTAAAACTATGAAAATTTAGAGATAAAGCCAATAAAAAGAAATGCTTGGCAAGCCCAGGCCGCAAAGTGCTTATGGAAAAGACCGTTCCACAAAAGCGCGGGTGGGCGGGGTAAGCCCGGGCGTTACAGAAACCCCTGCGGCTCAGCCATAGCCATGCGAGCATGGCTGCGGCATTGGCCTTGCATGGTTTTGCGGGCGCGGCGACTGAGCGCCCGCTAGAAGGGGTAGCGAAAGACCCGGCTGGGCGGGTTTTACAAAAACGCCCACTCGTATGAGTGGGCGTGATTATAAGGGCGGGGCCGGGGCTGTAGCGAGGGGGATTCCTCCCCCATCAAACTAAGCCTTACACCTCTTCGATGCTTGCGTGATATTCCTGAAGAGATTTAACGGCGCCGTGGCCGTTGCGGGCGGCGGCGATGCCCTTGACGGTGTTGTACGCACCGGCGAGGGTCGTGATGTACGGAACCTTGTACTTGATGGCGGCCTTGCGGATAGCGCTTTCGTCCTTGATGGCGTCGCGCTTTGCCCACGGCGTGTTGATGATCAGGTTCACCTGCTTGTTCAGG